>Ga0209437_100078_pt1 | contig 278088 bp, 255 predicted proteins | sample AraplaL_Cvi_mTSA_FD_184266 | JGI IMG/M metagenome (GOLD analysis project Ga0209437, IMG submission 184266) | Arabidopsis root microbial communities from the University of North Carolina, USA - plate scrape CL_Cvi_mTSA (SPAdes) (version 2) | ecosystem: Host-associated > Plants > Roots >...
CGGTTTGCGCTGGTGACGCGACAAACCGTAATGCGGTTTGCGCTGGTGACGCGGGGTGGAGCAGCCCGGTAGCTCGTCAGGCTCATAACCTGAAGGCCGCAGGTTCAAATCCTGCCCCCGCAACCAAGTCCTTCCTTCCCTCCTATTTGCGAAATCTTAGACATACCCTATCGCTCGCGCGAAGACTTCATCTTCAATGGCGATGCTAGATCCGAAACCAAATACAAATTTGACATTGTCAGCATCAAGCTCCTCCGCGTAAGCGTCGAGGAGCTTTTGGCGTTTGGCTTCTGCTTCAAACTCATCTGAAGCAATCCGAATGACCAGATCGTTCCGGGCCGCGGTCGCCGGAATTTATCAGCGGCCGCAGTAAAATCCCTTTCAAGAGCTTCTATTTGGCGCTTGTTGACCAGATTTCCACTTTGACAAAATGCTGTCAGTGGACCGCTTTGATTTTCAAAGACCGCCCTGTTGGTAGGCTCATCCGTCTATTGTGAAAGCCTTGTGACACAGGCGGCGAGCTCCGCCCTGTTTGAGCAGCCCATCTTCTCAAGGCAGCGCGTAAGATGTGTTCGCACAGTTGCAAAACCGATATTGAGGACGCGCGCAATGTCTTTGTCAGAACAGCCGCGTGAGATGAGGAGCGCGACGTCTCGCTCGCGATCGGTCAGGACGGAGAGTGTTACGTCAGGCGCGACGGATAAAGCGCGCTTGAGCAACGGTGCGAGGACTTTTAATAGGCCGATTTCACGGTCTGCGAAGTCCGGTTGGCGCTTGGTCCGCCAGATGCGCAGGTCCGCCAGTGCCCGTCCGTTGTCCTTGAGGAAGACATTAATGCCATGGTCGAGCCCGTCTTTCATTAGAAAGTCGTTGAAGAATTCCGTTTTGCTCAAGTCCGGTTTGGAAATCACCTCATCGACATAGGCCGGACGCCAGAGACTGCGCAATTGCCGGGTCATTGGATCGCGATACTGGAACCAATTCCTGTAAGCCTTGATGCTGTCGGGGGACTGGTTGATTACGAAGGGCTCGTCATAGGAGCTTATTTTGGGATTCCATTTGTAAGACGCCAGCACATCCGCCCGCATCAGGCGCAATATGTCCGGAAAGATAGTTTCCCTGATCTCCACCGGCCCTGGGCTTGTCAGTCTACCGACAATATCCGCGAACAGACTTGCCTCATCGAATGTCAAATCGAACACAGTCCCGCTCATGAGACCCCCAATAATTGGCGGAATCTTTTTGTCCGCTTAGTTCCCTTTTCCGGAATGGAAGCAAACAACATGCCAAAGATCAAGAATTTTCGACGCGTCTAATATGAGCTTGCTGACCAGAGAGTACGCCGGGACCCTAGCCGCGGCGCTTTGCCTCAGCGGTGACTAACAAGAACAAGCGTTCACCAACAAAATTGCGGATGGCGGTGCGCCCGTCATTTAACTAGCCCTTCACATGTCGAAATTCTGTGCGGGGACTAAAATGACGCTCAAGGCATTCACGTTGACCGAGATCGCCGCCGCCATGGCGCGGGGCAGGCTCAGCGCTGAGGAGTTCGTCACCGATCTGTTGATGAGAAAAGCGAGCCTTGCCTCGATCAACGCCTTTGTGTCGTTGGACGAGGAGCGGGCGCTTCGGGATGCGCGTCAGGCGGATGCGGAGCGGGCGACCGGACAACTGCGGGGAGCGTTGCATGGCCTTCCCATTGCCTTCAAGGACAACATCAATGTTGCCGGCTATGTCACGACGGGTGGAACGCCGGCACTTCGCAACTTCAGGCCGGTGAAGGATGCTCCCGTCGCGGCCTGGCTCTTGAAGGCAGGCGCGATTGCCTATGGCAAGAACGGCATGCATGAGCTTGCCTATGGCGCAACCTCCGCAAATGTCGCCTACGGCGCGCCGCGAAATCCCTTCGATCAGGCCCGCACCTCAGGTGGTTCCAGCGGCGGAAGCGGGGCAGCCGTCGGTGCGCGGCTCGTGCCGGCCTCCATCGGGACGGACACCGGCGGCTCGGTGCGCATTCCCGCAGCCTTCTGCGGCGCATGGGGCTATCGTCCAACAACCGGGCGGTGGCCGACTGCCGGCATCGTGCCGATTTCCACGACGCGGGACACGCCTGGCCCGATCACGCTCTCCGCGACAGACATGGTGCTGTTGGACAGCGTTGTTACGTCCTCGTCGCCGGTCGTGGCGTCGGCTATAAAGGGCACTCGGCTCGGCATTCCTCACAAGCATTTCTGGGACCTCGTCGATTCCGAGGTCGCCGCGATCTGCATGGAGGCGCTTCAACGGCTCGTTGCCGAAGGCGCGGAGCTTGTCGAGGTTGATTCGCGAGCACTTCCAGAGCCCTATGCCGCAGCCGCGATGTCCATTTCGATCTACGAAGGAACGCTCGCACTCTCGGCATTCCTGTCCGATCACGACATTTCGCTGACCTTTGCGGAGGTTGCAGATCAGGTGGCAAGCCCGGATGTGCGCGAAATTCTTCTCGCTCAGCTCAATCCGGCGACGGCCATTAGTCCCTTGGCTTACGAGATCGCCACGACGGAGCATCTCCCCGCCTTGACGTCGGCCTATGCAGATATATTCAAGGCCAACCGAATCGACGCGCTTGCATTCCCCGTCTGCCGTCTGCCGGCCCCAGAGCTTGATCAGTCCTCAACGGTAGTAATCGCCGGCAAGGTGCTGCCTATTTTTCCAGCCCTCATTCACAATACGGATATAGGCAGCGTCGCGAGCTTACCTGGGGTTTCCGTTCCGGCCGGCCTCACGCGGGCGGGCCTGCCCGTAGGCCTGGGCCTGGACTTCCCATTCGAACAGGATCAGGCGCTTCTCGCGTTCTCGCTTGCGATCGAGACGCTTTTTCCCATTCCGTCGCCCCCGGCATGAGGCGATCCGGGGAAATGCTCGGTCCGCGTGCGTCTCCGGCGAACGACGGCCCGCCCCTTATCCTCAATATTGCTGATGAAGAAACCCTCCATCGGCGTTATCCTTGACCCATTTCGTGATATCTCCAGAGGACTTCGATGAGCCACGACGATCACACGATGCCACCTTCCACACTCGCGCTCCGGATTAAGGCCATCGAGACGCTGATGGTCGAAAAGGGCAAGATCGACCCCGGTGCAGTGACGGAAATCGTTGATATCTTTCAGAACAAGCTCGGTCCGCGCATCGGCGCCGGCGTTGTGGCGCGGGCCTGGTCCGATCCCGCGTTCAAGGTGCGCCTGCTCGAAAACGGAACCGACGCGCTGAAGGAAGTGGGCGTCAGCGGCCTGCAGGGCGAGGCAATGATCATCCTTGAGAATACGCCGGAGGTTCACAATGTGATCGTCTGCACCCTGTGCTCCTGCTATCCCTGGACCGTTCTTGGCTTGCCGCCGACATGGTACAAATCCGCACCCTATCGCAGCCGCATCGTCATCGAACCGCGCGCTGTGCTCGCTGAATTCGGCGTGAATATTGCCGACGACCGCGAGGTCAGAGTCTACGACAGCAATGCAGAGATCCGCTACATGGTGCTGCCGGAGCGCCCGGCCGGCACCGAAGGCTGGAGCGAGGAGGAGCTTGCGGCACTCGTCACCCGCGATTCCATGATCGGCACCGGCATCCCGCTGGCGGCTTCGACAATCTGAGGAGCACAATATCATGAGATCGATTGCAGATATGGGCGGGATGCAGGGCTTCGGCCCGGTCAATCGCGCCCATGACGATACGAGGTTCAAGGCAGAGTGGGAAGCCAAGACCTTCGCTGTCAATATCCTGTCGCTGGCTGCCGGTTGCTTCAATATCGATGAAAGTCGCTACTCCATGGAGAGGATGCCGCCGGGCGAATATCTCAATACCTCCTATTACGAACATTGGCTGTATTCGCTGGAAGACCTGCTGATTTCCAAGGGCGTCTTCAGCCAGGAGGAATATCAGGCACGGATCGCCGAGCTTGCGGCAAAGGAGGACGACCATGCTGCCTAAAGAAATGGTCGCCATTGCCATGGCCACCGGCGCGCCGACGCTGCGCGCAATCGAGACTGCGCCGAAGTTCAAGCCGGGCGACGACATCAGGACCACCAACGATAACGTTTCCACTCATACCCGCCTGCCGGGCTATGCGCGCGACAAGCGCGGAACCGTGGTGGGTTACGAAGGCGCGCATGTCTTCCCCGATGCCCATTCGGCCGGACGCGGGGAATGCCCGGATCATCTCTATCGCGTCCGCTTCGACAGCGAAACGCTCTGGGGCAAGGGGAGCGACGGGCCGGGTGCCGTTTATCTGAGCCTCTGGGAAAGCTATCTTCTTGCCGGAAAGGTGTCGTGATGCCGGGCGATCTGACCATCGATCCGCAATGGCTGGACAAGGGCCCGGCCTTTTCCGAGCCGTGGCAGGCGGAGGCCTTTGCGCTGACCATGCAATTGTCGCGCGCTGGGCATTTCAACTGGGCGGAATGGGTTGAGGCCTTTTCGAGCGAGATCAGGGCTTCGCCGCAACGCGACGAAGAAGACGTCAACACCGCCTATTATCGCCAATGGATGCAGGCGCTTGAAAAGATCGTGGCCGGGCGTGGCATGACGACGGACGCGGAAGTTACCGACTATCAGGAACATTGGCGTCGCTCCTATTTCCACACTGAGCATGGCAAGCCGATCGAGTTCCGCAAGGGACTCGCGCCAATCCCGCCCGGCGCGCTGGAAGAGCTCGAGCATGAACATGACCATCACCATCATCACGATGCGCACGACCATGATCACTGCGAGGTCGGCGATCATGAAACGCATGTCGGTCCGGTGGCGGTGAGTCCCGCGCGCTGGCACTCTTCGGCCTGATCCTTCCTCCATAAACCATCAGTTGCGACGAGTGGCCGACTGTGGAACTGAAAGGTTCCGCATTTGTTTTTCTATTTGATTTTAAAGCTGAAAATTCGCTCAGGGCAGCCGCCCGATTATCCGCAAAACTGTTGATCCCGCCGTCTGGATCCGCCTCCTAATATGCTGGAGACGGCCCGCAGGCAGTGCCCCGTGCAGCCACCGGAGACGGGCTGGCGACCGCAAAGAACCGCATTGACGGCAATAAAAATCGACAGAGGAAGAACAATGACATTCTCGCGCGACAACATGAGGTTCACTCGCCGTAGCTTCCTGCAGGCTGTAGGAGCCGGTGCCGCCGCCAGTGCGGCAACGTCCGTTCTGCCGGCTCCAGCTATCGCTGCCAGCCCGACGATCAAGATCGGCTATATCAGCTCGAAGACCGGCGCGCTTGCCCCGTTTGCCGAAGCTGACCCTTTCATTCTCGGCAAGGTGCGCGGGGTGTTGAAGGATGGGCTTGTCAATAACGGCAAGACCTACAAGGTCGAGATCATTGACATCGATGACCAGTCGAACTCCGACCGCGCCGCCACTTCGGCAAGCCAGTTGATCAACAACGATGGCGTCAATCTCATGCTGGCGCAGGGTGCGTTGACCAATGTTCCGGTCGCATCACAATGCGAAACCGCGGGTATCCCGAGCATCACCACCATGGATCCGTGGCAGGGCTGGATGTTCCCGTTGAAGGGGCGCCCGGAGGAGGGCTTCAAATATGTGAACCACTTCTTCTGGGGTATCGAGGACATCATCTCGACCTTCATCGGCATGTGGGATGCTCAGGCCACCAACAAGAAAGTGGGCACGGTTTGGTCAAACGACCCTCCCGGCAAGGTCTTCGGCAATGCGGAGATCGGTTTTCCCGCATCTTTGGGGAAGGGCGGCTACTCAATTGTCGACGTCGGCGAGTTCCAGCCGGGTGCAGACGATTTCTCGCGCCAAATTGTCGCCTTCCGCGATGCCGGCTGCGAGATTGTGACCGGTCTCTTCTCCCCGCCGGAATGGGCCGTCTTCTGGCGTCAGGCCCAACAGCTCGGCTTCAAGCCGAAAATCGCGACGCCGGCCAAGGCGCTGCTCTTTCCCTCCGGCATCGAAGCGCTCGGCAAGGCCGGCGACGGCATGTCCACGGAAATCTGGTGGACGCCGAACTATCCCTTCAAGTCGACGCTGACAGGCCAGTCCTGCGGTGAGATCGCGTCGGAATATTCCAAATTCTCTGGCAAGCGCTGGACGCAGCCGATCGGCGTCATCCATGCCATGTGGGAACTGGGCATCAACGCGTTGAAGAATGCCGCCGACCCGACCGATCCGGACGCCATTCAGGCCGTTATCAAATCGACCAAGATGACGACCGTCGTCGGCGATATCGACTGGGCCGGAAGCCCAATCAAGAATGTCGCCAAGCTCAAGATCGCGGGCGGCCAATGGCGTCTCCAGCCCGACGATACCTATGATCTGAAGGTGACCTACAACAAGAATGCTCCTGAAGTTCCAATCCAGGCCGACTTCACAATGGACTTGGCCAGGAAGGCTGGATGATGCCGGCGGCTGACACGATCAGGGCGCTCACTGTCGAAAATGTCGTGAAGTCCTATGGCGGACCGATCGTGCTGGACGGAGTCAGCATCGAAGTTGATCGTGGGAAAATTCTCGGAATTATCGGCCCCAACGGCTCTGGTAAGACGACGCTGTTCAGCGTGATTTCCGGAACCTTCGCGCCTTCCTCCGGCAAAGTATTCCTTGCCGGACGGGACGTGACCTCGTTTGGAGCTTCGGCGCGTGCCGTTGCAGGCATCGGCCGGACGTTCCAGGTCCCACAAACCTTCTCGCAGATGTCCGTCTACGAAAACGCGCTGGTCGCCGCCGCGTTTGCGGGGGCGTTCAAGGGGCGCGCGGCGGAAGAGGCGGCGTTGCAGGCGCTGGAAATCTGCGGGCTCAAGAGCCGCGGCGACCTGATAGCCGGCAGACTCCCACTGCTTGACCGCAAACGGCTCGAGCTTGCGCGGGCACTGGCCACCAAGCCATCGGTCCTCCTGCTCGATGAAATTGCCGGTGGGTTGACAGACGACGAGGCCGCCGGCGTTGCGGCCATCGTGAAGGCACTCGCGGCAAGCGGTCTGGCGATCATCTGGATCGAACATCTCGTTCACGTCCTGACACATGCCGCCGACGAACTCGCGGTGCTGGGCGAAGGGCGCATCATCGCGCATGGCGAGCCGCATGAGACGATGCGGATGCCGAAAGTGCGTCAAATCTATCTAGGCATGGAGCCTGACATCGATGATATCGATCACTGACTTGCGGGCATCCTATGGTCCGCTGCCGGTCCTGTTCGGCTTCGACCTCAATGTGGCGCGGGGCGAGACGCTCGCGCTCATCGGGGCGAACGGCGCCGGCAAGACCACGACCTTTGCCGTGATGACAGGTCGGCTGAAGCCGCAGACGGGCAGCGTCTCGATCAATGGCCGCGACATTGCCGGTCTCACCACCATAGACATCGTCGTTCATGGGCTGGCGCTGGTGCCCGAGGGGCGGCAGCTCTTCCCGAGCCTCAGTGTGGAGGAGAATTTGCTTGTCGGCGCGCATTCGCGCCGGTCGGGCGGGTGGAACATCGAACGCGTCTACGAGATCTTTCCAACGGTCGCGGAATTCCGCAACCGTCCGTCCATGGCGCTTTCGGGCGGACAGCAGCAGCTCGTCGCCATCGGTCGGGCGCTCATGTCCAATCCTGACGTTCTGCTCTGCGACGAACTCTCGCTCGGTCTCTCCCCGGCTGCTGTCGATATCGTCTATTCGGCGCTTCAGAAGCTGCGGGGCGAGGGGCTGACGACGGTGATCGTTGAGCAGGACATTGCCCGTGCGCTCTCCGCCTCGGATCGTTTCGCCTGCATGCGCCATGGTCAGATCGTGCTTTCAGGCGCATCCAAGTCGGCGGACAGGGCGGAAATCTCAAACGCCTATTTCGGGATGCGCTGATATGCTGGAAACACTCATCAACGGCGCGTTGGTCGGCGCACTTTACGGCCTCTATGGTCTCGGACTGTCGCTCTGCCTCGGTCTCATGCGGCAGATCAACCTGGCACATGGCGACTTTATCGTCTTCTCGGCCTTTCTGGCCTTGCAGCTCACGACGCATCTCGGCATCCAACCGCTGCTGGCGCTGCCCATCGTGGTGCCGGTCATGTTTGTGATCGGACGGCTCTTGCAGCGTTTCGTCATCGAGCGAACGTTGGGGCGTGGGGAGATGCCGCCCATTCTCGTGACCTTCGGTCTGTCGGTCATTCTGCAGAACGTCATGTTGCAGCTTTTCAGCGCCGATACGAAGAGTCTTGATCCAGGCCCGCTCGGAACGGCTGCCATCAATATCGGCTCGGTCGCCATCGGTGTCCTGCCGCTTCTTACGCTGGCGGTAGCGGTCGGGATTTTTGCACTCACCGCCGCCGTCTTTGGCCGCACGCGCTTTGGCCGCGCGGTCCGGGCGACTTCGGACAATGAAGCGGTCGCGCAACTGATGGGCATCGGGACACGTCGCGTCTTTGCCACTGCGATGGGCTTTGCGCTGGCGATTTCCGCCGTTGCCGCGATCTTCTACGGGATGCGCGGCACGTTCGACCCGTCTACGGGGCCGGAGCGGATGCTTTTCGCCTTCGAGGCGGTGATCCTCGGCGGGCTCGGCTCGATCTGGGGAACGCTCGCCGGTGGCATCATTCTCGGCATCGCCCAGGCGGCCGGCACGCTCATCGTCCCAAGCCTGGGGCCGCTTGTTGGCCACGTCGTCTTTCTCACCGGCCTGCTGCTGATGCCGGGCGGTCTCTTTACCAAAAGGATACGTGTATGACGCTCGCCTCGCCCTTCGCCCGGTCGCTCGTCACAGTCGGATTGATCGCTGCCGTCCTGATTGCCATTCCGTTCGCCGGCTCGCGCTATGCCGTGCTGCTGACGACTGAAATCGCGGCGGTGCTATCGATTGCCCTGATGTGGAACCTACTTGCCGGTTTCGGCGGCATTGTCTTCATGGGCTTCCAGGTCTTCATCGGCATCGGCGGCTACACGCTCTTCATGGTCGCCAACGGTCTCGGCCTGCCGCCCTTTCCCTTGGTCATCGTTTCGGCGCTGGTCTGCGCGGCCTTTGCATTGCTAATCACGCCGATCCTGTTTCGCCTCTCCGGTGCGCAGCTTGCCATCGGTTCGTGGGTGATTTCCGAAGTCGTTCGGCTGATCGTCTATCATACCGCCGTGCTCGGCGGCGGCGGTGGCATCGCGCTGACGGCGGTGCGTGGTATCGACCGTTCGGTCCGGCTTTTTGCCACCTACGGGACGGCAGCTATTATTCTGCTCATTGCGCTTCTGACCTGCGTCGGTCTCATGCGCGGCCGCTTCGGGTTGGCCCTGCGCGCCATGAAGGATAGTCCGCTTGCAGCCGAAGCCATGGGCGTGACGATCCGCAGGACGCAGACCTATGTGCTTCTGATCGCTGCAGCGATCGGTGGTGCGGCCGGAGCCTGCTATTATATGGTCACCTTGCAGGTGAGCCCCACGGCAGGCTTTTCCATGAACTGGATGGCGATCATCCTCTTCGCCGTCATTCTCGGCGGCATCGGCACGCTCGAAGGTCCGATCGTTGGCGTGGCAATCTATTTCCTGCTGCGCGAGACCATGGGCAATATCGGCTCGCTCTATTTCATCATCCTGGGCCTGCTGGCGATCGGCGTCACGCTGTTCGTTCCGGGCGGAGCCTGGGGGCTCCTGAAATCGGTGATCAGGATCGACCTTCTGCCCATTCGCCGCAAGATGCGGGAGGTGGGGCAAGGCGCCTGAAGGCCGCGCCCTGCTATCCCCCGATATTAGTCACGGCAATGAAGCTCGCAAAAGAAACGCGATTGGCCGGCGCCGAGCGCGTCCTCTAGCCTCTCCCGACAATAGCCCTTGGCATATGCAAGCCGGAGGTAGGGCTTCGTATGTAGCGGCAGTTTCTGCCGTCGATATGCGCGAAATCTCATTCGCGGGGAGGAATTTTATGCGCGTGATTAACAAGGCCTTGGCGAGTGCCGCAGCAGTGGCGATCTGCACTGTGTCGGGCGTGGCCCAGGCCCAGCCAACCGAAGTCATTCACTGGTGGACATCGAAGGCGGAATCGGCCGGCATCAAGGTGATCGCCGATGCCTTCAACCAGAGCGGCGGCGAGTGGAAGGACGAGGCTGTCGCCGGTGCCAGTGCGGCCAAGACTGCCGCAATTAACCGGATCGTCGGCGGCAATGCGCCGGATGCAGCCCAGTTCAGCATGGGCGCGGACATCAACAATCTCGTCGAAAGCGGGTTGCTTGCCAATCTTGATACCGTTGCTCAGGCCGGGAACTGGTCACAGGTTATACCGGCAACCGTTATGAGTGCGATCACCCGCGACGGACATATCTATGCTGTTCCGGTCCAGCTTCAGGCGACCAATTTCCTCTTCGCTTCCAAGGCCGCACTCGATAAGGTTGGGGCGACCATGCCGAAGACCTGGGACGAGTTCTTCGCAACCGGCGACAAGCTACGCACGGCCGGTATCGTGCCTTACGCGCAGGCCGGCGATCGCGATGTCTGGTTCATGAACACGTTTGCCGCAGTGCTCGCCTCGGTTGGGGGTGTTGATGGCTGGAAGCAGTTCACCGGGCCGAAGGGCGCTGACTATGTGCACTCCGACGCCTTCAAGCCGGTCGCAGAAATTCTCGCCAGGCTGCCGAAATATGCCGATAGCGGCGTATCGGGCCGCCAGTGGAATGTCACGAACCAGATGATCCTCAAGGGCGAAGCCGGCTTCTTCATCATGGGTGGCTGGGCCATCGGTGAAATCGTTGCGGCCGGCAAGAAGCCGGGCGAGGACGTGCTGTGCTCGATCGCCCCGAACAATGCGCCGGCCGTCGTCAATGGCGACGTCTGGGCAATGCCCGTCAAGGGCGACAACCTGACCGAGGCGCAGAAGAAGCTTGCCGAACTGACGACGTCGCTCGAGGTTCAGTCGAAATTCACGACCGCCATGGGCTCGCTGCCGATCCGCACGGGTGTTGATGCCTCCCGCTACAATGCTTGCGCCGCAGCCGGTGCTAGCGCCATCGAGAAGGGCAATTCCGTCGCGGCGCTCATGATCCCCTTCTCGCCGGAAAAGGTCGGGGCGCTGGGTGCTGAACTCAAGGTTCTCTGGGCCAAGCCCGATGCGAAGCCGGATGATTACGTCACGGCGGTCGCGGGCGTCCTCGAAAAATACTGATCGGACCAAACGCTTGCTGATCGGCATCGTCGGTCGGCTCCATTTTCGTCAGCATCATCCAGGGTTAGAACAATGCATGGGCTTTGGCGCGGAAGGTTGCAGGTCACTCTGGCCATGCTTCCAGCGTGGATCATTGTCATCGGCGTCTTTATTGGCGCGATGATCTGGACCTTTGTCATTTCGATGACGAATTCCAGGCTGATCCCGATCTATAAATTCAATTTCTTCGACCAGTATGTGCGGCTGATGAACCAGGATGCCTGGCTGGTCTCGGTCGGGAACCTCGTCGTTTTCGGAGTGCTTTTCATCCTGGTGTGTCTCGTTCTCGGCTTCCTCATGGCTGTGATGATGGACCAGAAGATCAGGGCCGAAAGCCTGTTCCGCACCATCTTTCTCTATCCCTATGCCATGTCCTTCGTCGTTACCGGCCTTGTATGGCAATGGGTGCTCAATCCGACCTTCGGCATTCAGGCGACGATGCGCAGCTGGGGCTTCGACAATTTCGTCTTCGACTGGATCGTCCGGCCCGACCGCGCCATCTTCGTTCTGGTTCTGGCCGCCGTCTGGCAGGGCAGCGGCCTCGTCATGGCGATCCTGCTGGCGGGCTTGCGCGGCGTGGATGAAGACCTCTGGAAAGCCACGAAGGTGGACGGCATCGCCAAGTGGCGCGTTTATACGTCAATCGTCCTCCCCATCATTGCGCCCATGGCAGCGACTGCGACGGTGCTGCTCTCGGTTTCCGTCGTCAAGGCCTATGACCTCGTCGTGGCGCTGACCGGCGGCGGCCCCGGCAATGCGACAGAAGTGCCGGCCAAGTTCGTCATGGAAAACCTGTTCGAACGCCAGAATGTGGCGCTGGCCAATGCGGGTGCGATCATGATGCTCGCTGCTGTCGTCGTCATCGCCACGCCCATTTACTATGCGCGCCGCTATATGGCGCAGAAAGCAGCGGGCTGAGCCATGGCGCAACGTCAAGAGAAAAATATTGCCCGAATCGGCGTCTACGCCTTTCTCGCCATCATGGCGGCCTTCTTCCTGATGCCGCTTTACGTGATGGTGGCGACTTCATTGAAAACCATGGACGAGGTGCGCGGATCATCCATCTTCGCCTTTCCGTTGCGCCCGACGCTCGAGGCGTGGAAGACGGCTTGGAGTTCGGCCTGCACGGGTCTCACCTGCTCCGGCGTTTCGGTCGGGTTCTTCAATTCGCTGAAGATCATGATCCCCTCGACTTTCCTATCGATCCTGCTCGGGGCTGTAACCGGTTATGCACTGTCCTTCTGGCGCCCGAAGGGAGCAGGCATCATCTTCGCAGTTCTCGTTGTTGCGGCCTTCATCCCCTATCAGGTCTTCATTTATCCGCTGGTCCGGGTTCTCTCCCAGGTCGGGCTTTATAACAGCCTTGCCGGCATCATCATGGTGCATGTTATTTTCGGCCTGCCGGTCATGGTGCTGATGTTCCGCAACTACTACGCCGGCTTGCCGCGCGACCTTTTCAGCGCCGCGCGCGTCGATGGGGGCGGGTTCTGGGATATCTTCTTCCGGCTCATGCTGCCGCTCTCCCCGCCGATCCTGATCGTGGCGGTGATCCTGCAATCCACCCATATCTGGAACGACTTCCTGTTCGGCCTGGTCTTTGCCGGCTCCGACAACCGGCCGATGACCGTGCTGCTCAACAATATCGTCAACACGACACAGGGCGAGAAGGCTTACAATGTCGACATGGCCGCAACCATCCTGACGGCCCTCGTTCCTCTCGTAATCTACCTCGCATCCGGACGTTGGTTCGTCCGCGGCATTGCCGCCGGTGCAGTGAAGGGATAATCGATGACCGCCGTTTCCATCCAGGACCTCGAAATTCAGTTCGGGGCTGTCAAGGTCCTGCAAAACCTCAATCTCGACATTGCCAGCGGCGAATTCATCGTGCTTCTCGGCTCGTCAGGCTGCGGGAAATCGACGCTGCTCAACTCCGTTGCCGGCCTCATCGACGTGCATGGCGGCAAGATCATGATCGGCAACAAGGACATGACCCATGCCGAGCCGAAGGATCGCGGCATCGGAATGGTGTTCCAATCCTATGCGCTTTATCCGCAGACGACCGTCGAGGGAAACCTGACTTTCGGGCTGCGCATGGCGAAACTGCCGAAGAACGAGATCGAGCGCCGCGTTGCAAAGGTCTCGGACATGCTCCAGATCAAGCCCTATCTGAAGCGCCGTCCGTCCGCCCTTTCCGGCGGCCAGCGCCAGCGCGTGGCGATCGGCCGGGCGCTGGTGCGCGACGCCGATGTCTATCTCTTCGACGAGCCGCTCTCCAATCTCGATGCAAAGCTGCGCGCCGAACTGCGTGTGGAACTCAAGACGCTCCATGAGGATATCGGCAAGACGATGATCTATGTGACACATGATCAGGTCGAGGCGATGACGCTAGCGACCCGTATCGCCGTCATGCAAAACGGCGTCATCCAGCAGCTCGCCTCGCCGGAGGAAATCTATAACCGTCCGGCCAATCTCTTTGTTGCCGACTTCATTGGTTCGCCGGCTATGAATTTCCTCTCCGGCACGATTGTGCCGCAAGGCGAGCGGGTCGAGTTCAAGCTGAAGGACGGCCATGCGCTCGATGTCAGCCCTTATCCCTTCGCCAGGCGACCGGCAGCGCCGATGGAGGCTATTCTTGGCATCCGTCCGGAGCACCTGGCAATTTCGCCACGCGAGGGCCTGCTGCCGCTCGACATGGTGGTCAATGTCATCGAGACGATGGGTGCGGATGCGGTCATTTGGGGAACGTGCGGTTCTCAAAAAATCTCGGTGCGGGTCAACAGCGAACTCAAGCTCAACCCGGCGCGCGGCAGCACGCTGAAGCTCGGCTTCTCGCTCGGCAGCGCCTCGCTCTTCTCACAGGCCGACGGCGTGCGGCTTTGAATTTCATGAACAAGGGTGCGTGAGACGACATGACTGACGAAATCTGGATCGAAGACACGCTGGCAAAGCTGACACTTGAGGAAAAGGTGTCGTTGCTGTCGGGCGCGAATTTCTGGGAAACCGTGGCTATCGAGCGCCTGGGCGTGCCCTCGGTCAAGGTGTCCGACGGGCCGAACGGCGCGCGCGGCGGGGTGACGGAAAACGGACCGACGGCCGCCGTCTTCCCCTCCGGTATCGCGCTCGGCGCAAGCTGGAACCCGGACCTGCTGCGGGAAATCGGCAAGGCGCTGGCGCAGGAGGCGCGCACCAAGGACAGCAACGTCCTGCTCGCACCCACCGTCAACATGCATCGTGGCCCGCTCAATGGCCGCAATTTCGAATGCTATTCCGAAGACCCGCATCTGACGACGGAAATGGCGCTGGCCTATATCGGCGGACTGCAAGCGCAAGACGTCGGCGCGACGATCAAGCATTTCATCGGCAATGAGAGCGAATACGAGCGGATGACCATGTCCTCCGACATCGATATCCGCACCTTGCGCGAAATCTACCTGCCGCCTTTCGAGGCGGCGGCGAAGGCGGGTATCTGGGCGCTGATGTGCTCCTATAACCGCCTCAACGGCACCTTTACCAGCGAGCATAAATGGCTGCTGCACGATCTCCTGAAGGTCGAATACGGGTTTGACGGTCTCGTCATATCCGATTGGACGGCGGTGAAGAGTGTGGCGGAAAGCGTCAATGCCGGCCTCGATCTCGAAATGCCCGGCCCCGCGCTCTATCGCGGCAAGAAGCTTCTCGATGCCATTGAGTGCGGCGAGGTCGATCTCGACATGGTCACAGACGGGGCGCGTCGCGTGCTGCGACTCGTGGATCGCTCGGGCGTACGCAACACGCCCCGCGTCAAGGCGGAGACGTCCGTCGATCTGCCGGAACATCGCGAGCTCATCCGCCGTGCCGTGGCGGAAGGATCTGTTTTGCTGAAGAACAATAGTATCCTGCCGCTTGACGGAACCAAGCCGCTTAAAGTCGCAGTGATCGGCCCCAATGCCGCCGTGGCGCGGATCATGGGGGGCGGCAGTGCGCGGGTAAACGCACACTATCGGGTAAGTCCGCTCGATGGCGTGATGGCCCGTGACAATGTCGAGGTCTTATTCGAGGAAGGCTGCACCAACCATTTCCTGCTGCCGGTCGTGTCGGGCACGATGACGACACGCTTTTACAACAACGAAGATTTCGGCGGGCCGGCTGTCTTCAAACGGGAATATCCGAGTTCGGACGCCAAATGGTTCGGCTCGCATGAGCCGGGCGTCGATCTGCATCTCTTCACGGCGCGCTCTTCTTTCGATGTCACGCCGGATAGGACTGGGCGCTATGAACTCGGCCTTGCCAATGCCGGCCTTGCACGACTTTATGTCGACGACGTGTTGACCATCGACGGCTGGGAAGGCTGGGTACCAACTGGGGCAACCTATTATCATTTTGGTGGCGACGAGCGTCAGGTCGAAATCGAGCTCGAAGAAGGCCGGACCTATCACTTCCGTGTCGACTATCGCTCGACCACCGGAGTCATGGATGGCATTCAGGCGTTCCGGGTTGGTCTTTCGCTGCCGCCGGGCGAGGCGGGGCTCGCCCGCGCCGAACGCGCGGCTGCCGCCGCAGATGTCGCTCTCGTCTTTGTCGGGCGGACGGCCGAGTGGGATAGCGAAGGCCGTGATCTGCCGGGCATCGATCTCCCGGGCGCGCAGAACGAACTGATTTCCCGCGTGGCGGCGGCCAATCCAAACTGTGTCGTCGTGTTGCAGACCGGCGGGCCGGTTGCCATGTCGTGGAAAGGTGAGGTCGCGGCGATCCTGCAAAGCTGGTATCCGGGACAGGAACTCGGTCATGGCGTGGCAGATGTGCTCTTCGGTGACGCCGAACCCGGCGGCCGCCTGCCGCAGACCTTCCCCGCGACGCTATCAGCCAATCCGACGATCGGCAATTATCCCGGCGAGAACGGCCATGTCGCCTATCGCGAAGGCGTGTTCATCGGCTACCGGCACTATGATCGCGCTGGCGGCGAGGGCGTGCTTTATCCGTTTGGCTTCGGTCTTTCCTACACGATCTTCGAATTGGGTGAACCTCGGGCATCCGCCCGGACGATCGGTCCCGGCGACAGCGTGACGATCACTACGCCGGTCCGTAATGCCGGTGCGCGGGCCGGCAAGGCCGTGGTTCAGGTCTATGTCTCTCCGCCGAAGGGGCATGATCGTCCGGTGAAGGAGTTGCGCGGCTTCAGCACGTTCATGCTTTCCGCCGGTGAAGAAGGGAGGGCGGACATTACTCTTGGCATGCGATCCCTCGCCTATTTCGATGCCCAACACAACGCCTGGCGCGCACCGGCTGGCGACTACACGATCCTGATCGGCACATCCTCTGTCGATCTGCCGCGCAACATTACAGTCACTCTGGGGGATGACTGGGAAGAAGTCTGTGCGATGGCGGCCCCTGAGACCTGACGGGGCCGTCTGGAGGCCAACTCTAGGCGGCTCTCTCTTTCGTGTTTTGGGCCTCACGTCGGACGGCTTCGCCACGCGGTTTGCTGGACCGTTCTAGCGTAGTGTCTCCGGGGTCCGATGATAATCGTAGGGACAGGGCTGAAAGTTTTGCAAAATATCGCTCACTTGTTCCACCATCCAGTTGCGCGCGTCGCTGCGCAGCGTCTGCCCGCCATGCCAAAGCAGCCGGACCTTGAAATTCGGCATGACGAAGGGCAGCGGCAGCCATCGGAGATTAAAGCGCTCGGAGAAGCTTTCGGCGGTGCGTGATGGCAACACGCCGATGAGATTGCTCTGGCTGATCACGAAGGGGAGAGCGGTGAAATGCGGTAGCACGATATGGACGTGCGCCGGCTTCGGCCCTCCGACCGTTGCAAGGCTTGAAACCTGCCAATGTTCGGAAGCACCGTTGACTACGGCGTGGCCGTTCGCCAGAAACTCGTCCAATGAGAGCGTATTGCCGATGGTTGGATGATTCTTCCGAATGAGCGCGACATAGTTCTCCTCGAAAAGATCGCGCTGCCTGAGATCCGGATCGATCTTTTTCAGGTTGCCGATAGCGAAATCGATCTGCCGGAGTTTGAGCTTCTGTTCGACCTCATGGACGGCCAGCGGCACGATGTCGAGGCGGATCGAGGGTGCGATGCTCGCCAAAGATTCGGCAATCGGTGGCAGGAAGGTCATCTCACCCAGGTCGGACAATGCAATGGTAAAATGCTCCTTCGCCTCAGCCGGAACGAAAGGCTCGTCTGCCTTCAGGGCATGATCGAGACGGTGCAGCGCCGTCGCGCATTCGCGATAGAGATGCGTGGCATGCGCGGTTGGCGACATACCCTGTGGGCCACGCAGGAAAAGCGGATCGCTGGTAATGTCGCGCAGGCGCGAAAGCGCTTGCGACACGGTTGGCTGCGACATATTCAGCCGATTTGCAGCCGCAGTCACCGTCTGGCACTCGTGTATCGCAACGAGGACGCGCAACAGATTCAAGTCTTGCATGTAGGCCTCCTCCCGAGATGCTCAACATTTACGTCTCAGACGCGCAGGTCTGCTCCATCGACAAGGGTGAGCAGGCTGGCAAAGGTCGTCGCGACCGGCGTGGCAATACCCAGTGTTTCGCCGGTCTTGCTGACTGCCCCGGTAATCGTGCCGATTTCCATACGCCGGCCCGCAAGCCGATCCTGCAACATGGATGGCTTGTGCTGCCTGTGATTGGCAAAGGCGTGTTCGACCGACTCCCGGATATGATCTGCATCGACGGCAAGGCCGCGCGCCTTTGCGACCGCGATAACCTCATCGAGGATGGTGAAGACGATGTTGCGCGACTCCTGCCGGTCGCCCATTTCGCCGACGGTCAGTCCTGTTATGGCGGCAAGCGAGTTGAGCGCTGAATTGAAGGCCAACTTTTCCCAAATTGCCACTTCGACATGCGGATCGAGCTTGCAGTTGAGGCCTGCCCCATCGAGGGCGCTGGCAATAGCCTCCAACTTCTCGGAAGCCTGACCGCTCGCGGCCCAGACCTTGATCTCACCTTCGCCGGGAACGTTGACCAGGCCCGGCTCGATCAGCGTCGAAGGCCAGTTGGTCATGCCCATGACGATGCGGTCGCGGGCAATGAAGGACTCGATTGCCTCGACATTGCCGATGCCGTTTTGAACCGTTAGTGCCCAGGTATCCTTGCCAATGACATGTTTCGCCGCTTCCATCGCGGAGGAGGTATGCATGCCCTTGGTGAAGACGATCAGCAGATCGAAAGGATTAATATAGCGATCCGCCGGGCCGACCGGCAGGCTGTAAGCCTTCTCGCCGAAAAGGCCCATCATCCGAAGCCCTTTAGCGCCAATGGCGTCAATCATCCTGCCGGATACTTCGATAAGGGAGACCGAGTAGTCCTTTTCCGCCAAGCGTCCGGCAAACAGGCTTCCCATGGCTCCAGCCCCGATAATAGCGATCTTCATGCGTCCTCCCTCCTTTTCCGGCTCCTTCGTCCTGGCCATAGGGGTTGGAAATACCTTTATTAGGATAGTTTGTCATCAAATATTTTGACATCAAACTATCTTGCTGACCAATGGCGCATCGGATAGGGTTCAGGCGTACAGGAGATGGGCAGGTTGAAGCTGGCGCAACGGCTGGGATACCTGCTGCGGTGCATCGGGCGGCAGATCCGGCAATTGCGACACTACCGTCCGAGGAGGAGGAAACCATGGATAACATTCAGCTTTTGATCGACAATGAAGACCGTGCAGCATTTTCGGGCGGGGTATATGAGCGCATCGATCCGGTGACCGGAGAGATCGCGACCAAGGCCGCCGCCGGCCAGGCGGACGATGCCCATGCCGCGGCTGATGCTGCCGCTGCCGCCTTCGCGCAATGGTCGGCATCGGGTCCGGGCGAACGCCGCAAGCTGCTCTTGAAGGCGGCCGACATCATGGATTCCAAAGCGGGCGAATTCATCCGTCTGATGACCGCCGAAACGGGTGCGACCGCGCCCTGGGGCGGGTTCAATACCATGTTCGCCGCCAATATCCTGCGTGAGGCCGCAGCGATGACGACGCAGATTTCCGGCGAGATCATTCCGTCCGACAAGCCCGGCACGCTTGCCATGGGCATCCGTCAGCCAGCCGGCGTCTGCGTTGGCATCGCGCCTTGGAACGCCCCCGTCATCCTCGGCACGCGTGCAATCGCCATGCCGCTTGCCTGCGGCAACACGGTCATCCTCAAAGCCTCCGAGATGTGCCCCGGCACGCATCGGCTCATTGGCCAGGTGCTGCGCGAAGCGGGCTTCCCTAACGGCGTCGTCAATGTTGTCACCAACGCGCCGGCCGATGCGGCCAAGGTCGTTGAGACACTGGTCGCCCATCCGGCCGTCAAGCGCGTTAACTTCACGGGCTCTACCCGCGTTGGCAAAATCATCGCCAAGCTTGCAGCCGAGCATCTCAAGCCGGTTCTGCTCGAACTCGGCGGCAAGGCACCCTTCCTTGTTCTCGATGACGCCGATCTCGATGCGGCCGTCAATGCCGCCGCTTTCGGCGCCTACATGAACCAGGGCCAGATCTGCATGTCGACGGAGCGCATCATCGTCGATGCCAAGGTCGCGGATGCTTTCGTTGAAAAACTGGCGGCCAAGGCGAAGGCGCTTCCGGCCGGCGATCCGCGCGGTCACGTTGTTCTGGGCTCACTCGTCACGCCTGAGGCGGCCGAACGAGTGCAGGAAATGGTCGATGACGCTATCGCCAAGGGTGCGGCACTCGTTGCCGGTGGTACTCATAATGGTTCCATCATGGAGGCAACGCTCGTCGATCGCGTCAGGCCCGACATGCGCATCTACTCCGAAGAATCCTTCGGTCCGGCCAAAAGCGTAATACGTGTGAACGGCGATGAAGAGGCGATCCGCGTCGCGAATGATACGGAATATGGCTTATCATCCGCCGTCTTCAGCCGGAATGTCGAGCGCGCTATGGCCGTTGCCCGCCGAATTGAAAGCGGAATTTGCCACATAAACGGTCCGACCGTGCATGACGAAGCCCAAATGCCGTTTGGTGGGGTCAAGGCTTCAGGTTACGGCCGCTTCGGCGGACGTGCAGCGATTGCCGAATTCACCGATCTGCGTTGGATCACGGTCGAAGACGCACAGCAGCATTACCCGTTTTGAAGCCGCAACGGAGAGCGATCGTGACAGTATCACCCAAGCCCGCCGAAGATTCGCCGAGTAAGAACGAAAGTGACGATCTCATACCGACGGTATTCAGGGACGTCGTCGGTTATCACCTTCGCGTGGCCCAGGAGGTTTCTTTCCAGACATTCAGCGCGATGCTTGAAAAGAGCGACCTGAAGCCTGGCTGGTATTCGATCCTGACGATCCTTTCCGAATATGACGAGCTGACCCCTTCGGAATTGAGCAGGGTCTGCGGTCGCGACCGCTCGACCCTGACTTCGACGCTGAAGGGGCTTGCCATTCGCGGCCTGATCGAACGGCGACAAAATCCTAACGATCAGCGCAGCTACAGCGTCAGCCTCACAGACGAGGGTCGCAAAATGCATAAGCGGCTGCATGCCGTTGCACGCGAGCATGACCGCCGTCTCGATGCCATCGTCGGAAAGGACAAGGAAGCCTTGATCGCGATTTTGGCGAGAATTGTCGAGGCGCTCGGCAAAGGCTGAGGTCGCTCACAGCGTCGCTGACCGCCCTTCAGGCACCGCTTCGCTGGCGATTAGAAGACATTCGAACCCCCGGGATTTCCCGCGCAGTTCGGCTTGGAGGAGAGCCAGAAACGGTTGTGGTGTGCCCGTGAACTTCAAGGACGGAAAAGGGCGTTCAGTCAAAAAGTACGTCCCATCCCACTAATCTGCGTTCTCAGCCACCTCTGAGCAGAATGAAAGCGAGTCACATTCATGATGGACACCAAGGCTCCAACCATTACCGCCGGCGGCGCTCTTCTCGCGCGCCTGAAGGCCGTGGGCGTCGATTATATCTTCGCCAATTCCGGGACCGATTTCCCGCCGATCATCGAGGGTCTGGCAGAAGCTTCGGCCAAACAGATCCCGCTGCCGAAGGCCATCGTCATCCCGCATGAAAACGCCGCCATGGGCATGGCGCATGGTTACTATCTGGCAACGGGACGCGCACAGGCCGTCATGGCGCATACCAATGTCGGCCTCGCCAATTGCGTTATTGGTGCGATCAACGCGGCGACCGAGCATGTTCCCATGCTCGTCTTTTCCGGTCGCACGCCCGTCGTCGAAAAGGGCCGGCTCGGCGCCCGCACGGTGCCGATCGGCTGGGGTCAGGAGATGCGTGACCAGGCCGCCATGATCCGCGAATCGGTCAAGTGGGACTACGAGCTGAAATTTCCTGAACAGGCGGTCGACATCGTCGACCGGGCCTTCGCTATCGCCAATTCCACCCCACGCGGGCCGGTCTACCTAAGCTTGCCGCGCGAAGTTCTCTGCGAGCCGTGCCCATCGGACGAACTGGAGGCGCCGGCAACGATTGCTGCCGCGAGCGCCGCGCCGCGCCGCGCCGATATCGAGGCTGCCGCGAAACTGCTGAGCGAAGCCAAGAACCCGCTGATCATCGCGCAGCGTGGCGCAGGCTCGGCGGAAGGTTTCGAGACCCTGTCGCGCCTTGCCGACGACTGGGGCATTGCTATTTGTCAATATTGGGCCATCCAACTAGCCGCGCCAACCGACCATCCTATGGCGGTGGGCGGCGACCCAGCCGAATGGCTTGCCAAAGCCGATCTCGTACTGGTGATCGACAGCCTTGCACCTTGGTCGCCCGATATTCACGCGCTAAAGCCTGGCTGCAAGGTTGTGCATATCGGCGAAGATCCGCTCTATGCGCGCTTCCCCATCCGCAACTTCCCTTGCGATCTTGCGCTTGTCGGCGATACCGCCGATGTCATCATAGAGCTCGCCGATGCAGCTTCAAGCTTCCTGCCGAGGACGGAAACGGCACGTAATGCCCGCCGCGCCGAGGTCGCAACTGCCGCCGCTAAGCGCCGCTCCACCATTCTCGAACGCGCCGCAGCGGGCCGTGGTCCGGTCATGTCCAAGGCTTTTGTCAGTACCTGCCTTTCCAAGGCCATCGAGGGCAGGGACGCCGCCATCCTGTCCGAACTCGGTGTGCCGCTCGAAGAATTGACCCTGCAAGCGCCGGACACCTGGTATCAGGAACCGCATTCCGGCGGTCTTGGCTGGTGCTTTCCGGCAGCGCTTGGCATGAAGCTCGCCCGGCCGGACAGGCTGATCGTCGCCACCATGGGTGATGGCTCCTACATGTTCTCCAACCCAGTTGCCTGCCACCAGATTGCTGAAGCAGCCGACATTCCGCTTCTCATACTAGTTCTCAACAATTCCGAATGGGGTGCGGTGCGCCAGTCGGTGCTCGGCGTCTATCCGGATGGATATGCGGCGAAGGCAAACACCATGCCGCTGGTTTCGCTTGCGCCGACGCCGGACTTCACCAAGGTGGCGGCGGCGAGCCGCGCCTGGACTGCGCGGGTGGATCGCGCGGAGGACCTAGCCGGGGCTCTGGCAGCCGCGATCGAACAGGTGACGATGCACAAGACCCAAGCCCTCGTCGAAATCCGGATCGCGCCCTGATGACCTTTCTCAACGTCGAGGAATACAGGCGGAAGGCACGGCGCCTGTTACCACGCTTTGTCTTTGATTATCTGGACGGCGGCTCAGAAGACGAGGTCGCGCTCAAGGAAAACCGCAGGGCTTTCGAGGCGATCAAAATGACGCCACGACTGCTCAACAATGTCTCCGTCCGCGACCAGAGCGTCGAATGGTTCGGGCAACGTCTGCCGATGCCGATCGTCATCGCGCCGACCGGGCTTAACGGCCTTTACCGGCGCGACGGAGATATTTTGCTCGCCAGGGCTGCTTCCAGGCTGGGTATCCCCTTCACCTTGTCGACGGCCTCGAATAATTCCATCGAAGACGTCGCCAAGGCTTCGAATGGCGATCTGTGGTTTCAGCTTTATGTCATGAACCGCGATTTCGCCGATCAGTTGGTGGATCGGGCGCTTGCGGCCGACTTCAGTCATCTGGTTTTGACGGTGGATGTTGCGATGGGCGGTAAGCGGGAGCGCGACGAACGAAACAACTTCGTGATGCCGTTCCGCTTCCGCCCCAGGACAATCGCCGATATCCTGTGTCATCCGCGTTGGCTGTGGGACGTTGGCCGGCATGGCGCGCCATCAATGGCTAATCTCGCCACGGACATGGTCACAGATCCCAATACGCAGGCAGCACTTCTTTCCCGCAAGATGGATGCGAGTTTCGATTGGGACGACTTGAAACGTCTGCGTGACCGCTGGCCCCGTCGTCTGCTGGTGAAGGGGCTTTTACACCCAGACGACGCTAAGCGCGCTATCGCTCTCGGCGTTGATGCCGTCGTTGTCTCCAACCATGGCGGCCGCCAACTCGACATAGCTCCCGCACCTATCGACGCTCTGCCTCGCTTTTCCATCGTCAACGCCCCGATCATCGTCGATAGCGGCATCCGGCGTGGCAGCGATATCGTCAAGGCGATTTCGTTGGGTGCGAGCGCGGTGATGATCGGCCGCGCTGCCCTGTTCGGCCTTGCTGTCGGCGGTGAGCAGGGGGTAGTCGAGGTGATTGAGTTTCTGAGACGCGAGATTGACAGAACACAAGCGCTGTTAGGGACGAGGGAGCTTGTGCGACCAACTTCGGGCGCATTCTTGCCTGATGCCAGAGGGGCGCTCGGGGCCGACTAGTTTTTGAATTGGCTAATGATGTGTCATAGCTTGAGGTAAGCTCGTCCTGGAGGAAAGACCGCCGAAAGCATAAGAGATGTGCGAGTTGGAAGAACGGAGCTATCCTTCTTTCACGTTTTGGCTTGAAATCTACAAGTCTCTGAGGGTTCAGGCCCCCGCAACCAAAATTTACACCTAAAACAGCCTTGTCGCAGGCGCGAAGACTTCATCTTCAATGGCAATCGGTAGCTCCCCGTGCCTCAGGACCATAACCGCAAGGGTGAGCAACGCGAACGGCTCAAAGCCCGCCCACAAAACCAAGTCTTTCCAAAACTTTCCTACCGAGCGATACAAAACTCATGTCAAAATCTCGGGTGCAAACCTAAAAGCGAGCGTTCGTAGATCTGCGCCGTAGCGCATTCGCGGAGAGGGGGAGCTACTTAGCCGCCGGCTCGATCGGCGGTGATGATCCATGCGCGGGAGTCGAAGAGCACACCTTCGGAGGTCATATGCGCTTCCAGTAAATCACGCAGCCGCAGAAGTGGCTGGTCGGGCGCCTCATCGGTGTGCATGAGCGCGTCCTTGACCATATAGAGGCCGGCAAGGGCATCAAGGGCGGCATCGACATTGGCTCCATAAAATACCGGTTCTTCCACTTCGATAAAGTCGATCGAGGTGAAGCCGGCGGTGCTCAATAGCTTCGTGGCAATGGCGGGATCGCCGAGTGAAAACGCCTTGCCGGCATTTCCTGGAATTGCGCTTCCCGGAGCCAGCGCATCCCGGATTGCGCCAGACCATTCGTTGCGCTCCTGGCTTTGCCATACCATCCAGGCGATGCGTCCAGCCGGGCGGATTGCATGGGCGATATTGACAAATGCTACCGGCGGATCGGCGAAGAACATGACGCCAAAACGGCTGATGCATAGATCAAAGGCGGCAGCTGGAAAGGCGTAGGTTTGCGCGTCGTCCAGCTCGAAGCTGACGTTGCGTAGTCCTGCTTCAGCGCTACGCTGGCGCGCAATCTCAAGCATCTCGGCGGAAGTGTCCACGCCGACCGCGCTGCCTTGTGCTGCGGCAAGAGCTGCTTGCCGGGTGGTTTGCCCGGCGCCGCAGCCGATATCGAGTACCCGGTCATGCGTCCGGACGCTGGCTGCGGCTCGCAAATGCCGGTTATGCCGTGATAGTTCGGCGTCGTAAAAGTCAGCACATTGCAGCACTACAAGCCTCCCTCATCTCGGAATTTCTTTGACGGAAGTCGATACCCGGTGTTGCAGCTCCCTCATAAACTGATTGCATAATAAGATCAGTCATGCAATATGGATTCCAGTTGCAAGTTGCAATCGGATGGAGTTTGTCATGGAACGAACGAGATCATTCGCCGCCACCGAGACGTCAATCGAGGTCAAGGGAGCGAAGTTGCAGACCCAGGCTTTCGGTGATCCCTCCAGCCCGCCCATCATATTGATCATGGGAATGATGGCTTCGATGCTGTGGTGGCCGGACAGGTTCTGCGAGGCACTTGCTGCCCGCCAGCGCTATGTGATCCGGTACGACCAGCGCGACACCGGCCTCTCGACACATTATCCGCAAGGCGAACCCCGTTATTCGTTCACCGATCTTGCCGACGATGCCATCGCCATTCTCGATGGCTACGGATTGGAAACGGCGCATGTGGCGGGCATGTCGATGGGCGGCGCCGTTGCGCAAGAAGTCGCGTTGCGTCATCCCCGGCGCGTGCGGACGCTTACGTTGATCAGCACATCACCGCTCGGCGTCGAGGGCTTGCCTTCTTCGACAGAGGCCTATCAGGAGTATTCCAGGTCGGCCGAAGCAATCGATTGGTCGAACCTCGAAGCTATTGCCGATTTCCTGCGTCGCGAGACGGCCATGCTTGCCGGCACCAGGCATCCCCACGATCCTGACGCTGCAAGTACCTTGATCGCCCGCGACATGGCACGGGCGCCGTCATTTGCCAGTGCTACGAACCATTTCACGCTCATGAGCGAGGAAAGGCCTGCAAGGCTTCAAGCCTCCGATATCAAGCTGCCGGTCCTTGCGATCCACGGCACAGCCGATCCGCTGTTTCCCATAGAGCACGGGGAGGCCTTCACAAAGGTCGTCCGAGACGCGCGGTTGCACCGGGTCGAAGGTGGAGGGCACGAAATCCACGAGCGCGACATTGGCGAGATCGTGCAGGCCATCATCGATCATACAGCCTGACAGACGACCGGCCCGAGAGACAACCGGAAAGCCAGGCATGACCTCGCTTTCCGGTTCGTTAGAGATCAGCTTCTCGGCTTCAGGTTCTCTGCGTCATAGAGCGGCTTGTAGCCGACGCCGGCAACTTCGACCGGATAGGTTTCGCCGAAATATTCGACCTTCAGTTTGCGGCCTTCCTGGGCATAGGACCAGGGGAGGTAGGCGAGCGCGATATTCTTGCCGATGGTCGGGCCATAGGCGATCGAGGTTGTGAAGGAACGGCGGCCGAGTTCGTCGACGAGCGTTTCGCCAGTTTCGGGATCCATGACCGGCAGGATGCCGACCGGGTAGCGTGCAACACCGTTGGAGTCGACATTGTCCGTCACGACAAGCGTGCAGAGCATGGCCGGCTGGTGTTCGCGGGCGCGGTATTCGAGATGCTTGGCCTTGCCGCGGAAATCCGCTTCCTTGACTTTCGGGCGGGCGAGATCGGCTTCGAGAAGATTATATTCCGTCAACAGGTCGGCATTCTGCAGGCGCAGGCTCTTTTCCATGCGGCGGCTGTTGGCATAGGTTTCGACACCGACGGCGATGGCGCCCGTCGAGCGCAGTGCGTCCCATACCGGTAATGCGTCGCCATAGGCCATGTGCAATTCCCAGCCCTGTTCGCCGACGTAGGAAATGCGGAAGGCCGTAACGTTCTTACCGGCGATGCGGATCTGCTTGATCGCGGCGAACGGGAAATTTTCCTGCGACAGGATTTCCGGGTTCTCGACGACCTTCTGCAGGTTGGTGCGGGCATTCGGTCCCCAGATGCCGATCGTGACATAGCGTTCGGTGACATCGGTGATCGTGACGTCAAAACCTTTGTCCTCGGCAACGCGGCGCATGTAGTGGAAGTCGCGCGGGCCGGCATCGGCGCCGTCGATGAGGCGGCAGCGATCGGCCATGCGGATCACGGTAAAGTCGGCCCGTACCATGCCCTCGTCATCGAGGAAGTGGGTGTAGATGCCCTTGCCGATATTGGCATCGCCGCCGATTTTTGCCGCGCAAAGCCATTCCAGCAGCTCGACATGATCGGGGCCTTCGATGTCATACATGGCGAAGTGCGAGAGGTTGATGATGCCGCAATCTTCGCTCAGCGCGAGATGCTCGGCATTGGAGACGCGCCAGAAATGGCGGTTGTCCCACTCGTTTGGGCGTACGGGAATGCGATCGCCATATTTCTCGAGCAGGTGCTCATTGGCGGCGTAGCCATGCGCGCGCTCCCAGCCGCCAAGTTCCATGAAGTAGCCACCGAGCTCTTTTTCTCGTTCATAGAAGGGCGAGCGACGGACATTGCGGCCGGTCGCATAGGGTTCGCGCGGGTGGACAGCGGGATTGTAGATCTTCTGCGCAGCCTCGGTGCAGCGGCCTTCGATGAATTTTTCTTCCAGCATATGCGGGTAGAAGCGGGAATAATCGATCCTGTTGTGGTCGATCGGCGTGCGGCCGTCGGTCATCCAGTCGGCAACGAGCTTGCCGAAGCCGGGGCCGTCCTTCACCCAGATCGCGACGCAATACCAGAGCCCGCGGACCTTCTGGCTTTCACCGACGGACGGGCCGCCATCGGTGGTGACCTGCAACAGACCGTTGAAGGAATGGCCTTCATTGTAGCCGAGTTCGCCGAGGATCGGCGTCAGTTCCATGGCGCGTTCGAGCGGCTCGATGATCTGTTCCATGTCGAGATCGCGCTGTGAAGGCGAAAGGCGGGCCTCATGCTTCTCGAGGAGATCGCGGGGATGGCAGAGGCGCGGGTTCTTCTCTTCGTAGTAACCCCATTCGATCTGGCCGCCTTCGGCGGTCTTCGGGTCGCCGGTGTCGCGCATATAGGCGGAATTGCCCTGGTCGCGCATCAGCGGGAAGCCGATTTCCTTGCCGGTGTTGGCAAACTCATTATAGGGGCCGAAGAAGGTCAGCGGGTGGTCCACCGGCATGACCGGCAGGTCCTCGCCGACCATTTCGGCGATCAGGCGGCCCCAGAGGCCGGCGCAGACGATGACATATTCGGCTTCGATCGTGCCGCGATGGGTGACGACGCCAGAGATGCGGCCGTCTTTCACGATCAGAGACTGGGCCGGCGTATTGGCGAAGGACTGCAGCTTGCCGCTCTTTTCACCCTGGTCGATCAGCTTGCCGGCAACGGTCTGAGAGCGGGGAATGACGAGGCCGGCATCCGGGTCCCACATCCCGCCCTGAACCATGCTTTCCTCGATCAGCGGGAATTTTTCCTTGATCTCGGCGGGGTCGATCAAGCTCACGCGCGTGCCAAAGGCTTTGCCCGAGGTCACCTTGCGCTTGATTTCGGCCATGCGGTCGTCATCGCCGACGCGGGCGACTTCGAGGCCGCCGACGCGGGCATAGTGACCGAGCTTATCGTAGAAATCGATGGAGTAGAGGGTCGTCCAGCAGGACAGGAAATCGTGGCTGGTCGTGTAGCAGAAGTCGGAGGCATGCGCCGTCGAGCCGATATCCGTCGGGATGCCTGATTTGTCGATGCCGACAATATCGTCCCAGCCGCGCTCGATCAGATGATGAGCGATCGATGCGCCGACGATACCGCCAAGCCCGATGATGACGACCTTCGCCTTTTGAGGAAATACTGCCATTGCGTGCGACCCTGATTGATACTGAAAACGGATTTTATGATGTGTGCGGCGGCGACCAGAGCCTGTCTACGACATATTCAAGATGCTTGCACGACGACCATCATGCTGTCCTATCAGGAAATGGCTGGGTTTGTCGGCGACATATGCTGATCGGAGATGTCGCAAAGGCGACGGCATCTCCTGAATGCGCTTATTGCGGGATCGACTGCATCATGATCTCGCGTCGCAGGATCGGGCCTTCCTGGCCGAAATAGGTCGTCAGCAACTTCGCGAAATCGTCCGACTGGTAGGTCTCGGTCAGCGTCTGATCGACGAGCAGGCGGAAGGCGGAGTCATCCTGCCGGAGGGCTATGCCATAGGGCTCGTGCGTGAAGAGGCGGTTGCCGATCGCGAGCGTGGACGGACTATGGGCATGGGAAGCGAGATCGAAGAGCAGGGCGCGATCGGCGAAATAGGCATCGATCTTATGGTTTTCGAGCGCGGCCAAGCCGTCCTGATGCGTGGCGAAATCGGCGATCCGCGTCTTCGGCACGTCGGAACCTAGCGCCTCGCGCAGCGTCGCGCCCGTCGTCGTGTCGGCGCGAACGCCGATCGTGCTCGTCGCGGGGGCCGGCTTGGCCGAAACCTGCGCCAGCCGCTTGTCGAGGAACAAAGCCATTAGATAATCGGGCGAATCCTTGCGCAGCAGGGCGCTGGCACCGGTGATGAAGATCGGCTGCGAGAAGTCGACGCTCTGACGCCGTCCGAGATTGATGGTGATGGCGCCGCAGAGAAGATCGACGTGGCCGCTCTTCACCGCATCGAAGCCATCGGCAAGCGTGGTTTCGACATAGTCGCGCTTGAGATCGGTGACCTTGCGCCCCACGGCATCGGCAATCTTGCCGCAGAGATCGATAGCATATCCCGCCGGGTTGCCATCCTTCTTCTTGAAGGAGAAGGGTGCTTCGTCGCTGATATAGCCGATCCGGATCGTGCCCTTTTGGGCGATGAGATCCAGCGTTTGCGCGGCCGTAGCCGTGTAGGCGGATATGCCGAGGATAATGCCTGCCAGAACCAGTCGTCTCATGCAATGTGCCGGCATGATCCTGATCTCCAAAAGAAAATTGGGCAATCGCAAAGGCTTAGGCGCAGATTATGGCCTGACGGTTTTTTGTCAACGATGGATTGTCCTTGATCGCCTGCCGTCGAGCAGAGGTGGCGGCCTTTCCTGTCGCGAAGATCGGCTTTTCAGCGAGACAGACTATGACTAGCGGCCCAGTTGGAGATGGCGGCCGCAATCGCTTGGGGCTGATCTTCCGGCGCGATATGCCTTGCCGGTCCGCAATTTTCGATCTCCAATCCGGCAATATTCTCGCGGCACCAGTCTATCATCCTTTCGCCGACCAGCAGCGTCTCCGCCGGACCATCGAAAGTCAGCAGCAGTTTCGGGATATCTTCGCTGCGGGCAAGCCAGGCATCATAGGCTTCGATGCGCGCGACGACATCGGCGGGTTCGCCTTCGATCGGCATCGCGCGCGGCCAGGCAAGCAGCGGACGGCGGCTTTCGCGCGTCGGGTAGGGCGCGCGATAGACGGCATGATCCTCGGCGCTCAATCCATTTAGCACCGTGGCTTTCAAAGCCTGTTCGATGAAGAAATTCTCGTCGAGAACCTTCGCTTCGCCCGTGCCCGGTGAGCGCAGCAGTTCATAGCGAGCCCGTGCATTCGGCAGGTCGTTCCAGGTTAAAGGCCTGATGATCGTTTCCATGAAGGCGATGCCGCGCACGCGTTCCGGATGGCGGGCGGCCCAGTCGAAGGCGAGTGCGCCGCCCCAATCATGGCCGATCAATACGACATCATTGAGCGCGAGTTTGTCGAACCAAGCTTCAAGATAGCGTGCATGGTCGTCAAATGAATAGGCTATATCAGGTTTGCCGGACTGGCCCATGCCAATGAGGTCAGGAGCCAGGCAGCGGGCACGCACGGCAAGGGCCGGGCTGATATGCCTCCACAGGTAGGATGAGGTCGGATTGCCATGCAGGAAGACGAAGGGTGTTCCCGTTCCGGCATCCTCGTAGAAGATCGTCGAGTCCAGCACATTGAGGGAGGGCATGTAGGGTATCCTCTCGTGAAATAAAATGGTAAGGTACCTGTCTATTTAACATAATAGTCAGGCACCTGTCTATATCATGAAAGATTGTGTTCCCACTCGCCCGTCCCTGGGCCTGCTGCTGCGGCTCGTGCATCAACATTGGACACAGGATGTCGAAGCCGCGCTGGAAGAGGCCGGTTATGGCGATATCCGACCACCGCACGCCAATGTGTTTACCTTCATGCGTCCGGAAGGAGTTCAGGTGAGTGAGCTCACTAGGCTTGCCCATGTCCGCAAGCAGACGATGACGCAGGCGGTGGAGGAGTTGGAGCGCCTGGGTTATGTCGAGCGCCGACCGGACCCTGACGATCGACGTGCAAGACTTGTGTTTCTGACCGAGCGTGGCAGAGGCGTGCGGCCAATAGCAGCGGCAACGGGTCGCCTTGTGGATCAGCGCTGGTCCGATATCGCCGGTTCTGAGGAGATTAATGCGTTGAAGCAGGCTTTGCAGGAGGTGCTCGGCAAGCTCCGCGGCGACCGGGATTCCGCAGAGCCGATGGACGAGGCGGCGACATAGGAGTTCGGGTGATCTGCCTGAGATATGCGGGCCGCACACTTTGGAGCGCTATCACGAAGAGTTTCGTTACTCCGTTCTGGTTTATGGCCTATCTCTCCTCCACGACCGTCAAGCGAAGGGGATGTGCCGATGCGGGAGAGGAGCCTGATCAGGAAGACAAATGGAGCGAGGCGGAAATCGGGCCTCGCTTTCGGCTTCGGCTTTTCGGTTCTTTGTGGGACCTTTGGCCTCGCGCTGCCTTCGCCGGCAGCAGCGCAGACGATCATCGATGATTGGCAGAAAGTGAAGCCGCCGGCGGCGCCGGAGCTGAAGACCGTTACCGTCGATCCGAAGACGACGGCACTGCTGGTCCTCGATTTTAACGGCGCGCAGGACCCGACCAAGGGACCGTGCAACGTGAAGACCAAGCCCCGTTGCCTGGCGTCCGTCCCCAAGGTGAAAACTCTGCTCGATCAGGCGCGCGCCAAGGAGATGCTCGTCGTCTTCAGCCTGGCCGGTGTTGGCGAGCCGCAGGATATCGCAACGGCGCTGGCGCCCCTGGCGAGCGAGCCGATCGTCAAATCCGGGCCGGACAAATTCATCGGCACCAATCTGCGCAGTATTCTCTCGGACAAGGGCATCAAGACCATCATCGTGACAGGCACGGCCTCGGAGGGGGCGGTGCTCGATACGGCGACGGACGCGGCGCTCAACGGCATGAACATTGTCCTGCCCGTCGACGGCATGTCATCGACAGAGCTTTACGGTGAGCAATATGTGGCCTGGCACATGGTCAATGCGCCCGGCGTTTCGCAGAAGACGACACTGACCAGCATCGACAGGATCAAGTTTTGATTTGCTGCAGCCCGCCGGCCAGCACGCCCTCAAGCGCGCCATTCTCCAGAAGTGCCATGACCGATAATCCGTCGATCAACATCTCTTGAGTTTCGGCGCTTATCGTCTGTGACATAGTATCGCCGGCAACGACAGCTATGCGATGATCCCTTTGGAGGATGCGTTTCATGTCTTTTCGCCAGATGGTTCCTGGCCTGGCCCTGGCCCTTTCGTTGATATCGGCAACGGCATCCGCCGCTCCGCCCGAGCAAGGCCATGGCGCACCTGCCGGTGCGAGCGGCGTGCTCTCGCTCCTGCCGCCCGATGCCGTGAGCGACCATGGGCTGACTACGGATGGCAAGACCATTCCCTATACGGCGACGGCGGGTACGCTCGATCTTTTCGGCCAGGATGGCCAGCGAAGCGCCGCGATCTTCTACACCGCCTATGTCGCGAAGAACCGCGATGCGAACCGCCCCGTGACCTTCGTGTTCAATGGCGGGCCGGGTGCTGCCTCCGCCTTCCTCAATCTCGGGCTTGTCGGTCCGCGCATCGTCGATTTCGGCGCAGACGGCCGTGACGGCGCCAATGCCAAGTTGGTCGACAATCCGCAAAGCTGGCTCGAATTCACCGATCTCGTACTGATCGATCCGATCGGCACCGGCTGGAGCCGCACTGCCAAGCCTGATGACCAGAATGATTTCTATAGTGTCGACAGCGATGCCGAAAGCCTCGCCAAGGCGATCGCCCTCTACATCGCCCATAACAGCCGGGCGTCGTCACCGAAGTACATTCTTGGAGAAAGCTATGGCGGGTTTCGTTCGGTCAGGATTGCCAACGACCTGCGCGAGGATCAGGGCATTCTGATTTCCGGCATCGTCATGCTGTCGCCGCTGCTGGAGGGTCGGTTCGTCTTCGGGGGCGGTGAGGATGCGCTTGGCGCAGCCCTACAACTGCCGTCGCTGGCAGCGGCCGAACTGGAGCGTCAAAACGCCTTCAGCGAAAAAGCGGTGCAGGATGCCGAAGCCTTCGCCTTCAACGAATATCTGCCAACTCTTGCCAGGCGGCCGCCGTCGGGAGATTCCGGCCAGGCCTTCTATGGGCGCGTCGCGAAGCTGACCGGCATACCGCAGGATGTCGTTGCCAAGAACCAAGGTTTTCTCGGCGGGGTCTACCGCAAACATTCCGATGGCGATGGCGCGGACGTGGCGAGTGCTTATGACGCCTCGTTCCTCGCGCCGGACCCCTATCCGCAGTCGGAGGCCGAGCATGGCGGCGACCCGATTCTGGATGGCTTTGTTCGCGCCTATGGCGGTGCCTTTTCAGGCTATGCCCGTGACGAGCTGGGCTTTCATACCGACATGACCTACACGCTGCTGTCGTCGTCCGTGAACCGGGAATGGAAATGGGGCGGGCACAATGGCGGCTCGCGCGGGACCGCCGGTGTTGGCGACGATCTCAAGGAGCTGTTATCGCTCTCGCCATCCTTTCGCGTGATGATCGGGCAGGGTTACAGCGATCTCGTCATCCCCTTCGGCGTGAACAAATATGTGCTCGACCACCTGCCGCAGGCCCTTGCCGATCGCGTGGCGCTGAAGCTCTATCGCGGCGGCCATATGTTCTACACGCGGCCGATGTCGCGCGAGCAGTTCACGGGTGATGCTAAGGCGTTTTATGCCGGGCAGATCAAGGCAGCGCCGGCCGCGCAATCGAACTGACCGGCTGGCCTCGCGCAAGGCATCCCGAGAAAGCGGATACGGCCTAATCGTGCTGTTGCAGTTGAAAGAGATGCTTGATGCGCGAGCTTAGCGAGGTCACGTGAGCGCCATGACCGAGCATATCGGCATTGGCGAAGAGATGCTGCTCCGCCTCAATGCGTTTTGCCAGCATGGCACCGAGTTCTTCGGCAAGGGTCGGCCGGTCGTGCAGTAGCGGTGCCAGGCATTCCTCGCCGATCTCATAGGTGACGACGAAGGTGAGGGCACGAACCGTGCCAACTTCGCCCGATCCCATCAGCAGCCCGTTCTCGCCGAAATAATCGCCTGGCGCAAGGCGCGTCAGCTCGATCTGGCGATGCCCTTCGCGGCGGGTGATGCTGACGACGCCCGAGCGGACGATCGTGAGTGCCCGCATGCGGGCATCCTGTTCGGCGATGACAGCATCCTTGCGATAGGTCCGCCGCTGCATATGCGATGCCAGATGCTCCTTTTCATCCTCGGTCAGCGAAGAGAACAGAGGGATATTGCTGACAAGCCGCCAGGGCGTTCCGGGCGCATGTTGCTTCTCGTCGGTCGTCTCAGGCTTTTGCTGCATCGGAAGCATGATCGTGCCGGGCGGATCGGCGAGTTTCAAGCCTGCCGCCTTGGTGTGACGAACTAGCAGATCATAGATCTCGTTCTTTGCGGCTTGTGTCAGCGACATATCGCGTACTCGAAAGGACAGCTGCAGTTCGATCGCCTGCCCATCGATGGAAGTGATGGCGACACTGGGTTCCGGGTTCTTCTGGATCGAGTTGCAGCTGATCAAGACGTTTTGCATCACATCCGCGATGATGCGTGGCAGGGCGGTGGGCTGAATGCGTACGTTGACGGTTGCGCCGTGGCTTTCGTCAGGCGAGGAAAGATTGGTCAGCCGCGTCTTGGCAAGGATACTGTTCGGAATGACGATCAGATCGTTGGTGCCGCTCAGCAATTGCGTGGCGCGCCAATTGGTTTCGACGACGCGGCCCTGGACGTCATTTTCGAGGACGATCCAGTCGCCGACGGAGTAGGGGCGGCCGAGATTGAGAGCGATGCCGGAGAAGACGTCGCTCAAAGTGCTCTGTAGGGCAAGGCCGAGAATGATGGCGAAGACGCCCGATGTTGCGATCAGTGTACCGATCGGGACGCTGAAGACATTACCGACGATGGAGAGAATGGCGCCGAGATAGATGACGCCGACGATCAGATCCTGCAGCAGCCGGCCCTCGCGGGGCTTGCGCTCGAAGATCAGGAACAGCCGCACGCAGGCGATCAGCACCCAGGCGCCGTTGACCCACCAGACGATCTTGGCAAAGCCCGTGAAGGTGCGCAGCGTCACCGATTCCTGCGATGGGCTCGGCTCATAGGGGACGATGCCGTGATAGAATAAAAGTGCGGTCAGGCAGACGAAGAAGGCCATCTGACCGATCAGACGGCCGGCCCGCTGATGACGCAGCATGACGCGGCTGACGAATGTGCCGACGACAACCAGAATGAAGAACTGGACGATCGGATCGCCAAGAAGCGCAATGGACATGGGGACTCGGTCGCACTCGGTCTTTCGGATGGGCGCTAAATTGGCATGAAAGAGGCCGCAGCGCCATATGCAGAAAAAGTATGATTAATTGACGTTGCCGCCTTGATCTCAGGACATGCACCTTGATAATTAGATGACGATTATCATCTTATATCTGTCATCCCATCCTGCTATCTGCTCTCGCAGCGCAACGCCCTGGCGCTCCGACATCCTTAAGGAATACCCATGACACAGTCTTTCGAGATTCGCGGCGATCTGTTGATCGGCTCAGATTCTACCGGCGGCAACAGAACCGTGCGTGCCATCAACCCGGCAACCGGCGCAAATCTGGAGCCGGCCTTTGCGGTCGCCAGCGAGAGCGATGTCGCTAAAGCCTGCGAGTTGGCCGCTCAGGCGTTCGACGTCTACCGTGCGACCAGCCCCGAGCAGCGCGCAGCATTTCTCGAAAAGATTGCCGACAACATCATGGAGATTGGCGATACCCTGATCGAGCGCGCGACGGAGGAGACCGGCCTGCCGGTGGCGCGCCTGCAGGGCGAGCGCGCCCGCACCGTTGGTCAGCTGCGGCTCTTTGCGCAGGTGGTCCGCGCCGGCGAGTGGCTCGATCTGCGCGTCGATCCGGCACTGCCGGAGCGCAAGCCGCTGCCGCGGCCGGATCTGCGCCTGCGACAGATCCCGCTCGGCCCGGTTGCCGTCTTCGGCGCCAGCAATTTCCCGCTCGCCTTCTCGGTTGCCGGCGGTGATACGGCTTCGGCACTTGCCGCCGGCTGCCCGGTCGTCGTCAAGGGCCACCTTGCCCATCCCGGCACGGGCGAGCTTGTCGGCCGCGCCATCCGTGCCGCCGTCGCCCAATGCGGCCTACCGGAGGGCACATTCTCGCTGCTGACCGGTGCCAACGAGACCGGTGCCGCGCTGGTGCGCGATCCCCGCATCAAGGCCGTCGGCTTTACCGGCTCGCGCGGCGGCGGCCTGGCGCTCGGCGCCATTGCCGCGGCCCGGCCTGAGCCGATCCCGGTCTATGCCGAGATGAGCAGCGTCAACCCCGTTTTCCTGTTCCCGGCCGCTCTCGCAGCACGCGCTGAGGCGATTGGCACGGGGTTCATCGATTCCCTGACGCTCGGTGCCGGCCAGTTCTGCACCAATCCGGGCCTGCTTTTCGCCATCGAAAGCCCTGATCTCGACCGCTTCTTACAGGCTGCCAGTGATGCGCTGACCGGCCGCGCGCCGGCGCCGATGCTGACGCCCGGCATTCACGCCGCCTTCGACAAAGGCGTTGCGGCATTGGCGGAGCATGATGCGGTGAAGACCGTCGCTCATGGAGCGCCGGCTGAAGGCGTCAACCGGAGCCCGGGCATCTTCTTCGAAACGGAAGCGGCGGAATTCCTGGCAGACGAGCGTTTGGGCCATGAAGTCTTCGGCGCGGCAAGCCTTCTCGTACGCTGCAAGGATGTCGACCAGATGATTGCCGTTGCGGAAAAGCTCGAGGGCCAGTTGACCGCGACCCTGCAGATCGAAGCGGAAGATTATGCCACGGCCGCCAAGCTGGTGCCGGTGCTGGAACGCAAGGCCGGGCGCATTCTCGCCAATGGCTGGCCGACCGGTGTTGAAGTTTCTCATGCCATGGTGCATGGCGGGCCTTTCCCGGCGACCTCGGACAGCCGTACGACCTCGGTCGGCACGCTCGCCATCCGCCGCTTCCTGCGCCCGGTCTCCTATCAGGATCTGCCGGAAGGCTTGCTGCCGGCTGAATTGCGTAATGAGGGCGTCAGGGCGCTGCCGCATCTGCTGGATGGCGTGCGCAAGGGCAGCTGAGCCGCCCCGGACGGGATAGATGACATTCTTTGGAGCGGGTCAGGTTGGCCCGCTTTTCTTTGAGTGCGGCTACGCTGCCGCATTTTGTTGACGGGCCTCGAGATGGGCCTTGTAGTGCTGAAGCGATAGCTCGGCTCCGAGGTGGGAAAGTTCCGTCGCCACGGCCTCGGCGGCCTGTTCTGCCGGCTCGATGACGCGCTCGAACATCTCTGCTTCATAGGCTTGGACGGCATGTTTCCAGTCCGCCTGCTCAAGAAGCTGGCGGCTGAGTTCCGCTGCATCCAGCATCGCCATATTCACACCTTCGCCGCCGAAGGGCGACATCACATGCGCCGCATCGCCGAGCAGCGTGATGCCGATGCGGTTCTGCCAGTGGTGGCCGACCGGCAACGCGTAGATCGGTCGGGAAACGATATGGTCGTTGCTGGCTTCGATGAGGCGCAGGATCTCCGGCGTCCAGCCTTCGAACTCGGCCATCAGCCGCGCGCGGGCTTTTGCCGGCGCTGCAAAGTCGAAGGTCCTCTCTGCCCAGTCGGCCGGCACACGGAAGATCGCGTAGCCTCTGAGATGAGCATTGCCGTTGCGCTGGACGATCAGGCTTTTTCCATCGGCCTCGACGCCGATCTTGCCGCGGCCGACAAGGGCTGCGAGATCCGGGTGGCTGGCGTCGACGTCGTCGATGCCGAATTCAATGAAGGTGATGCCGCTATATTGCGGGCGGTAGGAGGAGACCAGCGGTCTGACCTTGGACCAGCTGCCGTCGGCGCCGACGACGAGGTCGAAGGGACCAACCGTTCCGTTTTCGAAGACCAGATCATAGGTGCCATCGTCGCGCGGGCGGACTTCGCGCAGGCCGTGGTTCCAGCGGATGACTTCTGATGGCAAAGAGGCGAGCAGCGTTTGCCTGAGCGCGGTGCGGTCGACCTCGGGCCTATCGGATTCATCAGCGTCGTCATCGGCAAAGAGCAGCGCGCCATGCTTGTCATAGAGCCGGCTTCCTTGATCCTCATAGCGGGCGATCGCCAGGAATTCGCGGTAGAGGCCGGCGCGGCGCAGCGCGAGCTGGCCGGATTCCACATGCAGGTCGAGCGTGCCACCTTGTGGCCGGGAAAGTGCATGTTCCTCGCGTTCGAAGACGATGGCCGGCACACCCGCCTGATGAAGGATGCGGGCCAGGGTCAGACCGCCGGGGCCTGCGCCGATGATGGCGATACGGGGATAGGATGTCATGGACAGGGTCCTCATAATTTCGTACATAGGTACCTATATAAATTAACATAGGCACCTATTCAAGTGGCGGAGACATGATGGATTGGGATTTGTTCGACACACCGGCGCCGCTCATCAACATGGCGTCGCGCGCGTTTTCACGTCTTGGCGAACGTCGGGTGAGGGCTTTGGGCTTCAATATCGGCCAGCTGCCGGTGCTGTATTTGCTCCGGAATGGCGCGCAGATGTCGCAGAAGGATTTGGCGAAATTCGCCAAGATCGAGCAGCCGTCGATGGCTCAGATGCTAGCGCGCATGGAGCGGGATGGTCTGATCCGGCGCACGCCCGATCCAGCCGATGGCCGCAGTAGTCTCGTGTCATTGACTGAGGCCGCAGTCGCGAAACTCCCGGCAGCGCGCCAGGCGCTGGAAGAGGGGCGAGACCAGGTTCTTTCTGGCTTCAGCGCTGATGAAGTTCAGACGCTGCTTCAGCTCATGCGTCGGCTGAACCAGAATCTGGATCGGATGGTGGCCGAGGAGGATGGGTCGTAGGCGCGCTGATGTGCGCCTACGATGATCAACATTCAGATTTCGGCGTAGACGATGCCGGTGAACGAGCCGGCATGATGAAGAAGTTCGCGCTCGCCCGAACCATCGAGGCTGGCGGAATAGAGATTGCCGCCGATGTCGGTGAAGAACATGCGGTTGTTGGGTAGATCGAGCGAGAGGCCAATGCCTTCATCGAGGCCTTCGAGAACGACTTCAGATGTGCCGGCGAGATTATCCATCTGGGCGCGGTTGACGGTATTTCCACGCGGAAGATTGCCGCGGTCGGTCCAGTAGATGGTGCGGGTGGCAAGATCCAGCTCGAGGTCGATCGGTTCCGGCAGCTTATCCAGCAGAATTTCGATATCGCTGCGGTTCGTCGCGGTTTCGCCGGCGGGGATGTTGATGCCGGCGCGGAAGATGCGGCCGAGGCCAGCATCCGGCGGCCCTTTCTGGGTCCAGTAGATCTGGCCGAGCGGCAGGTCGAGGGCAATGCCGACGCACCAGCGTGCGATATCGGCGCTGTCTTCCGGGCTGTCGCCGTTCTGCACCAGAGTTTCGATGTCGCTACCATCGATATTGGCGCGCATGACGCGCATGCCTTCGCGGTCGCACCAATAGAGCTTGGCGTTGTCGCGGTCGAGCTGGATCTGCTTCGGCGTGACGAGCGTGCTGCCCGGCGGGATCAGCGTGATGTGGTTGCCGCCGTCGAGGTCCATGCGTTCGATGGAGCCGTCATGGGCGTTGTAGTCGTTGCCCATCTCGGTCCAGTAGATCCAGCCGTTCTCGCTGTCGACGAGAATGCCGTCGGGGCTGCGGCCCGCCCGCTGGACGATGAGCTTGAGATCGGTGCCGTCGATGGCGGAGGAGAGGATTCGTCCATCGTTGATATCGAGGAAAAACAGTCTTTCGGTCTTGTCGGTGGTGGTGGCAGGCGTCCGTGCTTCTGACATGAGAGCATCCTTTCGAGGGGCGGATCTGCGGATCATAGCGCGGCAATCATGGCATCGATTGATGACAGCATCATTCGCCGCTGCGATCGGAACGAGCATCTGCTGCGCTGCAGCAAAGATCAAGGGCCCGAATGTCGCGGTGTGCGGGGAGGGCTGTCAAATAAGTGTCATCGGCCTGATATAAATCCCCCACATTCCTATACGACTGCGCCAGTCCAGGGCTTAAACCGAAGCCGGAGGTGATTGATATCATGTCGACGCTCCAGCAGATCGCCTTCCGCGCCGGCTGTTCCGTCGCGACCGCCAGCCGCGTGATGAATCGCAGCGGTCCGGTCAGCGACGAGATGGTGCGGCGCGTGCGCCGGGCGGCGGCGGAGCTTGGCTATCGGACAGGTGGGCGTACCGGCACCGGCCGGCCGGCGATCGGCGTGCTCATTCCGAGCATCACCAATCCGGTTTTCGCGGCTTCGCTTTCCAGCATCCAGAACCGAGCTCTTCACGCGGGGCATAGCGTGCTGATCGCGCAATCGAACTACGATCCGGCGCAGGAGGTCGATGCCGTCGCCTCGCTGCTCCAGCAGCAGCCGACTGGGTTGATCCTGACGCTCTGCGATCCCGAGCGCAGTCTTGTTCTGTCCTCCGCCCTGCCGCCGACCGTATTGCTCGGTAACCTGCCGACCGCCCGCTTTACCGCCGCGGTCGCGACCGATAATTTCGGCGCGGGCCGGGATCTGACCGATCACCTCCTAGGCAAGGGTCATCGCCGCATCCTGTTCATATCAGGCCACTTCTCCGCGTCGGATCGGGCCAAGCTGCGCCATCTCGGCTATATCAGGGCGATGGAAGCGGCGGGGCAACAGCCCCTCGATGCGCTCGAAATTTCCTTCGTAAGCAGCCTGGAACAGCTCGATCTTTCGGATGCGATTTCGCGGTTCGACCCGACGGCGATCATTGCTTCCAACGATCTTCTGGCGCTCGGCGTCATGGGCGCGCTTCGGCGTCAGGGTTTTTCGATTCCGCGCGATATTTCGGTCGCCGGCTTCGACGGGATTTCCCTCGGTTTTCTGGGTGAAGTGTCCCTGACGACGGTGGAAATTCCGGATGGAACCATGGGGGCCGCTGCCGCCTCGCTGCTGCTGGATATGGCGGAAAATGCCGCGCCCCCGCGTCATCTGACTGTGCCCTATCGAATGCGTACGGGCGGCACAGTGCGCGATCTCACCATACAATCCTGACCCTTGCCTGGGAATGGAAACGCCGCCTCTTGTTGGGAGGCGGCGCAGGTTGCTCAGGCCGGTTCGAATGATCAGCTGCGCGGCAGCAGGCCTTCGACGTCAGAAGCGGCGTCCTCGAGCGCTTCCTTCGGAGCGGCTGAGCCATCGACGATGCGCGAGAGGTTGTCGACGATGGTCTGAGTGACCTTGACGCCGTTGGCGCCCGGGAAGGCATACCAGGGAACCATGATCGACATCTGGCTGAGGCCAGCCTGGAACAGCGGGTTCTTCTTGTAGAAGTCGCCGAGATATTCGGCCGACTTGGCGGCAAGTTCGTTGTTCGGAACATAGCCGGTGCCGGGAACGACGACTGAGGCGCCGTAAGGGCCGGCGGCGAACTTGGCGAACTTCCAGGCGGCTTCTTCCTTGACCGGATCATGGGTCAGGATGACGACGGCATTACCGCCCGTCGGCAGACGGCCATTGACCGGGTCGATCAGCGGCAGCTTGGCGGTGCGCAGGTCGAACTTGGTACCGACATTCTTGATGGTGTTGACGAGAGCACCCGTGGTCTGGAATTCGAAGCCGACTTTGCCAGCAGCGAAGGCCTGTTCGCCGGCAGCCTTGGTGAAGACCGGCATACCGCCTTCCTTGACGAAGCGCTGGATCAGTTCGACAGCCTTCTGGCCCTCGGGACCGTTGAAGGCAACCTTGCTTTCGTCGTCGTTCAGCATCTTGCCGCCGGCGCCGAAGAGAAGGGCGGAGAACATCCAGTCGTCGCCCTGCCAGCGGAAGTCCATGCCATCGACGCCGTTGCCGAGCGCCTTGATCTTGCCGGCAAGCGTAATGACCTCGTCCCAGGTCTTCGGCGGGTTGTCCGGGTTGCCGCCGGCAGCCTTCACCAGGTCGGCATTGTAGTACATGATCGGGTTGGACGTCGCGAAGGCGAGGCCGACCTGCTTGCCCTTGACCTGGGCGAGCTTCAGGATCGTGTCCGAGAAGCCTTTCTCGGCCATATTGCCCTCTTTCTTGACGAGGGGGCCGAGGTCGACGGCGACGTTGCGCTCGTCGATCATGCGCAGGCGGTTGAGGCCGATGAAGGTGACATCCGGCATTTCGCTGGTGCCGGCCTGACGCAGGATGGTCTGGATACCTTCCTCATAAGTGGCCGAAGGGGCGGCGAACTGAATCTTGATGTCGGGATTTTCTTCCATGAACTTCTTCGAGATCGTGTCCATCACGTTCTTGAAGAAACCCGGCATGGGATAATGAACCGTCAGGGTGGTTTCGGCATAGGCCGGGACCGTCACGACCATAGAAATGGCCGCAGCGGCGAGAATCTGGGTGATATGCTTCATCGCTCGTTCTCCGTTGTCGAATTTCGAACCGGTCAGCCTTTGAGACCGGTCATGGTGATGCCCTCGACGAAGCGCTTCTGTGCCAGAAGGAACGCCGCGACGAGGGGAAGGGTAATGATGAGGGTTGCCGCCATGAGCGCGCCGTAGTCGTCCCCGGCTTCGGCGGCGCGGAAATACATGAGACCCAGCGGCGGCGTGAAATATTCCTGCTTGGTGATGACGATCAGCGGCCAGTAGAGGTCGTTCCAGTGCGCGACGACCGAGAAGATCGCGAAAGCAGTCACGGCCGGCCATGCGTTCGGCACGATGACACGGGCGACGATGCCGATTTCCGACATGCCGTCGAGGCGGGCGGCATGGATTAGATCATCGGGCATGGAACGGAAGAACTGCAGGAACATGAAGATCGCAAAGACCGAGATCGAGAAGGGTGCGACGAGAGCCGTATAGCTGTTCAGGAGCGACAGGCTGTTGAAGCCGACATAGAGCGGCAGCGCCGTCGCATGGATCGGGACCAGCAGGCCGAGCATGACCAGCACCATCATCATGCGCGCCGCCGGAAACTTGAGCTTCGCCATGGCATAGGCGCAGGGGATGGCGATCAGCACCTGGAAGAAGAAGATCAGGCCGCAGACGAGGACGCCATTGAAGAGCAGCGTGCCCATGGAAACCTTGCTCAGCGCTTTGGCGATGTTCTCGACGTAATAGAAATGCGTCGGGATCAGCTTCAGCGCCGAGGTAAAGATATCGTCCTGCGCCTTGCCGGCGGTCGAGATTATGAAGATGTAGGGCGCCAGGAAGATGAGCGAGCCGATAATCAGCAGAGAGAGGCGCAGGATGCGGCCGGGAGTGAAGCCTGTCGAGGTCATGTGTAATGCACCTGCCGGTCTTGGACGCGATATTGCAGGAAGGTCAGCACCACGAGGATGGCGAGGAACACCGTCGTCATCGCCGAGGCATAGCCGACCCGGAGATAGACGAAGCCTTCCTGGTAGATGGTGAAAAGCAGCACCTCGGACGCATGGTTCGGGCCGCCGTCGGTCAGGGCCTTCACCGTGTCGAAGACCTTCACCGCATTGATGATGCTGATCGTGGTCACGAAGAGCGTCGTCGGCCCGAGCATTGGCCAGGTGACGAGCCAGAAGCGGTCCCATGCCGATTTCGCGCCGTCGACTTCAGCCGCCGCGTAGAGTTCTCGCGGAATGGCGGTAAGGCCGGCGAGAAACAGCACCATGTTGAAGCCGACGGATTGCCAGACGCCGATGATAGACAGGCTATAGAGCGCTGTTGCCGACGAGCCGAGCCAGTTCGGACCGTGCACGCCGATCTCGCCAAGTAGGGCGTTGATCGGGCCGATCGTCGGATGGAAGAGATACTGCCAGACGGTCGCCATCGCGACGATCAGCGAAGCGACGGGCAGGAAGTAGGCGGTGCGGAAGAAGCTGCGGCCGATGCCTTCGCTTTCGATCAGCAGCGCGACGCCGAGGCCGAGCGCGATCGAGACGGGCGCGACGATGGCGGTATAGGTCGCCGTGTTCCAGAGCGACTTTACGAAGGCGCGGTCACGCAGCAGATGCGCATAGTTCTCGAAGGCAACAAAGCGCAGGCTCTTGTCGCCGAGCTGGAAGTCCGTGAAGCCGAGCACAACGACGGCGACGATCGGCACGATGATGAAGAGCACGATCAGGATGATGGCGGGCAGGGCGAAGAGCAGGGCCGTGCGGGCCTCATTTCGCTCGCGGGCCGCGGCCGCCTGCATCGGCAGGGAGGTGGCGACAATGCTAGCCATGCGCTTTCTCCCGCGTGGCGTCGACGGTCGTCGAGCTCGCGCGCAAACGGCGGCCGTCTTCGGCGAAGACCATCGCCTGTTCGGCTGCAAGCGTCAGCGCAACGGGCATTCCTGCGGAAAGGCCGGCAGCTTCGGCCGGCGAGAGCTTGACGACCATGGTTTCGCCGATGGCATCGAGCTTGGCGTAGAGGATGACTTCGGAGCCGAGGAACTCCATTCGCTCGATATGGGCGGCGAGCGCATCCTGGCGGTTTTGCGTGAGGCTCACGAATTCCGGCCGGATGCCGAGGGTCACGTTCTTGCCGGTAACACCGCCGTCTTCCAGCGCAAGCCGGATGCCACCGAAGGCAACGATGCCGTTTTCGGCGAGCGCCGGCAAAAGGTTGATGCGCGGCTGACCGACGAAGCGGGCCACTTCAACATGGGCCGGGTCGTCATAGATCGTCTGGGGAGAGGCAAGCTGCAGCAGCTGACCGCCGATCATGACGGCGACGCGGTCGGCCATCGACAGTGCCTCGGCCTGATCATGTGTCACGTAGACAGTCGGCACGCCGGCGCGGCGATGCAGATCGACGATTTCGCCACGGGCATGGACACGCAGATTGGCATCGAGATTGGAAAGCGGCTCGTCCATGAGGAAGACGGCGGGGCGGCGCACCATGGCACGGGCAAGCGCCACGCGCTGACGCTGGCCACCGGACATCTGCCCGGGCTTGCGGTCGAGCAGGTGATCGATCTTCAGCGAAACAGCCATTTCGCGGACGTCGCGGATGATGCCGGAGCGGGCAGCGCGCTGACCGGGGATCAGCGAGCCGATGAAGGGCAGACGCTGGACGCGCGACAGGCGGCGCATGGCGAGCGGCACGGCAATGTTTTCCGAGGTCGTCAGATGCGGATAGAGCGCGTAGGACTGGAAGACCATGGCGATGTTGCGGTCGGCCGCCGCGACGGCTGATACGTCGCTGCCGCCGAGGATGATTTCGCCGCTGTCGGCATGGTCGAGACCGGCGAGGATGCGCAATAGCGTGCTCTTGCCGCAGCCGGACGGGCCGACGAGCGCAATGAACTCACCGGGCTGGACATCGAGATCGACGCCCTTGAGAATGGCGTTGCCGCCGAAGGATTTGGCGATGCCGCGAAGCGAAAGCGCACTCATTCGGTCGGCTCCTTTGCCTTGGGGGCGGCCTGCGGATAGACTTCCATGACGACGTCATCGAGGAAGTAAGCGCTCATGCCGGGTACCGCGACGAGCTCGGTCGAGACCATCTCGCCAAGTTCGTGAATTGCTGCGCCGATCAGGCGTTCGCCCGGCATTTCGCGCTCCATCTCGCCGAGGATAAAGGCTGCGGGCGGTGCCCAGACCAGGTTGGTATCGTTGAAGCGGCCTTCCCAGGTCCAGTGCAGGTGGCCGCTGCCGAAGAGAGCCACGTCATGGGCCGCGATCAGATCATAGAGCCGGCGGCGCTGCGCCGGACGAACGCTCCAGTAGCCGGTATCGCCCTCATCCGGCGCATCGACGAAGAGCGGCTTATGGGCAAAGAGGGCAATGCGGCGCTCGCCACGGTTTTCGAACTTCTCCTGCAGCCAGTCGAACTGCTTCTGCTCCTCGGCGTCCTCGAAGCCCATCAGTAGGCTGTTGAGGCCGATCAGGCGCCAGTTGCCGACGTCCTTCGCCCAGTAGTCCGGGCCAACGAGGCGGCGCCAGCGGTCCAACCGCTCGGGATTGACGGGCTGATAGGAGCCGGGCAGGTGGCCGACATCGTGGTTGCCGGGCACGATCAGCATCGGCACCGACACTTGCCGCATCAGATCCATGGAAAAGAGGAGATCTTCGTCCTTGTCGGCGCCATCGACGCTGAGATCGCCAGTGTGAACGACGAGATCGGCACCGCTTGCCTCGATCCATTTCGCCAGCGGCTCCCAATTGCCGTTGAAATGCGGCTTGTTGGGGCTCAAATGCGTGTCGGTGATCTGGATGATCTTCAAGGCGCTTCTCCGCAGTCTTCAGAAAGGGTGCGCCCGCGGAAGGAATGGCCTTCAAAACCGGCGCGTCTCTGCGCTCTCTTTAGAAGGCCGCCATGTCATTTAGGTAACGGGTCTTTTCAGCTGTTTTTCAGTTTTGTCACATTACCGTCAAACGACGCCGCAGCTGGCCTTATGCGGAATGGAAGGGCTGTACGCGAGGGTACCGGTGCTATAGATCGTTGCGAAAGGGATCAGACATGTCAGACGAACAGAGCCGCATCACCAAACTTGAGGAAACGGTCGCCTACCAGGCCAAGACGATCGAGGAGCTTTCCGATCAGCTCGCCGAGCAATGGAAGGTAGTCGAGCAGACCAGGCAGAAGCTCGACCGCCTGACCGAGCGGTTCCTGACGCTGGAGGAGCAGTCGCTCGACGCACCGGCCGTTACCAAGCCGCCGCACTACTGAGCTGCGTTCGGCGTTCACGTTTCGGTGTTGCACGCGGGCGTGTGTAACAAAAATGCCCGTCTTCCCGTATTTCCTTGTGACTGTCGCATTTACAATCGCGGTCGAGAGGAAATCACCATGAAGATTTTATCGAAGGACACGATCCGCATTTATTCATCGCGCGTCACCCGCTTGGCCGGCTTTACGGCGATCGCGGTGTTACTCGGCGGCGTTGCGCTGCAATTCGTCGGCCGCGCCTCGGCAGAGGATGCACGCGTCATTCCCGCGCCGAGTATGGATGAAAAGGCGATTACCGCCAGCACGGAAACAGCGGTGCTTGCCGGCGGCTGCTTCTGGGGCGTCCAGGGCGTCTTCCAGCACGTCAATGGCGTGATCAGCGCGACTTCGGGCTATACGGGCGGCAGCAAGGATGCGGCTCATTATGAAGCGGTAAGCGCGGGTGACACCGGTCATGCCGAATCCGTGCGTATCGTCTTCGATCCCCATAAGGTCAGCTACGGGCATCTACTGCAGATCTATTTCTCGGTGGCGCATGATCCGACGGAGCTGAACTATCAGGGGCCGGATACCGGGACGCAGTACCGTTCGGCGATCTTCCCGACCAGTCAGTCGCAAGCTGATATCGCCAAGGCCTATATCGAACAGCTCAATCGTGCAAAGGTCTTCGATGCGGCTGTTGTCACCAAGATCGAGCCTGCGCGGCAATTCTATGCGGCTGAGGCCTATCATCAGGATTTCCTGACGACGCATCCGACCTATCCCTATATCGTCATCAACGACCTGCCTAAGATCAAGAACCTGCAGCATCTCTTTCCCGGCGATTATCGCGCCGACCCGGTTCTGGTGACGGCAAGCGCCAGTGTGAAATGATGGCCTGCCCTGACCGGCGAGCGATATCAGCCGGTCAGGGCCGCCTTGCAAGAAATGCTCGTTACTCCCGGCTCGTCTGGTGTATTGCTGCGCCGTCAGACATTCATCGAGAGTGCGTTTCGTCATGATCGTCCGCGACCGGCCGAATCTCTTCCAGCTTTTCTTCATCGTCCGCGGGTCGATCATCCGCCGCATCCTGCCGCAAATCATCGCTATCTTTTTGCTATCGGCGCTGATCGTCTGGGGTCATGAGGCTCGGCCGAACCTCATCGTTTCCTTCAACGGCTCGGCACTATCGCTGCTCGGTATCGCGCTTTCGATCTTCCTCGGCTTCCGCAACAATGCCTGCTACGACCGTTGGTGGGAGGGCCGCAAGGATTGGGGGCAGCTCGTCCATCTCGCGCGCGGCTTCGCCCGGCAGACGCTGGTGCTGGAGAGTGCAGGGGAGGCCGGTATCGAGGCGCGCAATAACCTGCTGCGCCTGACCATCGCCTTCACACAGGCGCTCGTCTGTCTTCTGCGGCCTGGCAGCGACGAGGGCAAGGTGTTTCGCCTGCTGATCGCAAGCGAGGCGGAATTCTACCACGCGGCCCGCAACAAGCCTGATCTCATTCTGCGCCTGATGTCCGCCGATCTCGCACGGCTGAAAGCATCGGGTGTGATTTCGGATATCCAATATCAGATGCTGGATATCACGATCGGCCAGATGGGTGCGGTACAGGCGGCGTGCGAGCGGCTCCGTAACACCCCGCTGCCCTTCGGCTACACGCTGCTTCTGCATCGCACGGCCTATCTCTTCTGTTTCCTGCTGCCTTTCGGTTATGTCGATACGCTCGGCTGGGGCTCGCCCTTCGTGACTGCCCTCATCGCCTACACCTTCTTCGGTCTGGATGCGCTGGGCGACGAATTGGAAGACCCTTTCGGCAAGCGCCCCAATGCGCTCGCCATCGGCGCGCTTGCCGATACGATCGAGATCAATCTGCGCGAAGCGCTTGGGGAAACCGACCTGCCGCCGTTGCCGCAGCCCAAGGATTTCCTGCTGATGTAAAAAATCAGCAAAAAATATTCGCCGGGCGATGGAATAGAATCCGGAGTGCTTCCGTATATAGGTGTATGGAACGCAAAGGACGCACATTCGATGTTTTGGGGCAGCTCGGTTCGCTGAGACGTTACGCCCGCTCGCTTGTGCGCAATGCGGACGAGGCCGAGGATCTGGTGCATGACGCGCTGGTCAAGGCTTATGAGCGCAAGGCATCGTTCAGGCGCGACGGCAATCTGCGCACCTGGCTGCTGTCGATCCTGCACAATGTGCATATTGACCGCCTGCGCCAGAAAAAGTCGCTGAGCCGTCGTCACGAGGAGGCTGCGGCCGACCTCGAAACGGCATTGCCGGCATCGCAGGACCATACGGTGCGTTTGAGCCAGGTCCGCGAAGCCTTCTTCAGTCTGCCCGAGGAGCAGCGCGAGGCGCTGCATCTCGTGGCGATCGAGGATCTTTCCTATCAGGAGGCGGCATCAGCGCTTGGCATTCCCGTCGGCACGCTGATGTCCCGCATTGCCCGGGCTCGCGCGACGCTGCGTAGTTTCGAGGAGACCGCCTCCAAGGTTTCGCATCTCAGGCTTATCGAGGGAGGTGGCAATGAAAATCGTTGATCCGATCATCGATACCGATCTCGACGCCTATGTCGACGGCGAGCTCACGCTTGCGCGCCGTATCGAGGTGGAATCCTATCTTTCGGAGCATCCGGAGATCGCCGCGAAGGTGATGGCCGACATGAGCATCCGTGGCGAGCTGCGCATGGCGCTGGCCGGCGAAGGCAATGTGGTCCGGGCGGAAACGCGGGAGGCCGCACGGCGGCTGGAGCGCGGACTGGCCTATGGCCGCGTGCTGGGCTCGTTTCAGCGCATCGCCGCCATCGCCGTGCTGGTGACCACCGGCTGGGTTGCGCATACGTCCTTCGGCGCCTTCACGGCGAGCGAGGTTAGTGCGTCGACACGTCCACCGGCCTTTGTCGATGACGCGGTACGCGCTTACAAGACGACGGCCGTGCGCGAGGAGCTCAAGCCGCAGTCGGCGTCTGCGAATTACAATCCGGATGAAATCCGCGCATCGACGGCAATCATATTGCCGGAGCTGCCGGGTGGCTGGCGTGTCACCGATGCGCAAATCTATCCATCCGAATTCGGGCCGAGCGTCGAAATGATGGTCGATGCCGGCGAAGACGGACATTTGTCACTGTTTGCCGTCCGTCCGGGCAATTTCGCCGTCCAGGATGTCAGTCACATCAAGCGTGACGATGTCCAGGCTGCCTACTGGCAGATTGGCGAAGTCGCCTATGCGCTGATCGGCAACGGCAAGGCGGGTCAGCTTGACGGCGATGCCGAAAAGCTTGCCCGCAGCCTCTACTAGTTTGGATTAAAGGAGAACGACCATGAACCCGACTAATCCGCGATACGGCTACGGAGCCGCCGCCGGCTCTCAGGCGCTCTTCGACGAGGGGCTGCGCCGGCACATGCTGCGCGTCTACAACTACATGGGTATCGGCCTTGTCGTGACGGGAATCGTCGCGCTGATCGTCGGCACGACGCCGGCGCTCTATGTGCCGATCTTCCAGAGCCCGCTGAAGTGGGTCGTCATGCTGGCGCCGCTTGCCTTCGTATTCTTCTTCTCGTTCCGCATCCAGTCGATGTCGGCGGGAACGGCGCAGATGATGTTCTGGGCCTTCTGCGCGGTCATGGGTCTGTCGCTGGCCTCGGTCTTCCTGGTCTTCACCGGTACGAGCATCGCGCGCACCTTCTTCATTGCCGCGACCATGTTCGGCGCGACCAGCCTCTATGGCTATACGACCAAGCGTGACCTTTCCAACATCGGCTCGTTCCTGATGATGGGTCTGTTCGGCGTCATCATCGCCAGCATCGTCAACATCTTCCTGGGTTCGAGCGCGCTGCAGTTCGCCATCTCGGTCATTGGTATCGTGGTCTTCGTCGGCCTGACCGCCTGGGATACGCAGAACATCAAGGAACAGTATGCCGAAAACTACGATCAGGAATCGCAGCAGAAGCTTGCCGTCTTCGGTGCTCTGTCGCTCTATCTGAACTTCGTCAATATCTTCCAGCTGCTGCTGAACGTCACCGGCGAGCGGGAGTAGTTTGAAATTGCCTGCTTGAGCATGGTCTAAGCTAAAGGGCACTCCACGCCTTTGGTGATTATGCTCCGGTAATGCGTCTCCCTGGGGGCTTGTTGAGACGCATGACGCGCCTGCAGTATCTGCGCCGATACTGCAGGCGCAACTTTTTTGAGGGCGAGCCAACTGGGCTAAACCGCTCGAAAATCACCTTCGCCGCCAGGCGGCAAAGGGGGAAGGTGCCGGACCAAGAGAGCACCGTCTAAAGAAAAGGCCCGATAGCGCAGATCTGCTGCCATCGGGCCTTTCATCATTGGAGATATGCGGTGTCTCGTCCGTCAGGTGACGAGCGTGGTCTTACCACTCCGCAACGCTGCCGTCCTCGTGGCGCCAGACGGGATTGCGCCAGCGATGGCCTTCCTTGGCACGCTCGATGACATAGGCTTCGTCAACCTCGATGCCGAGGCCGGGACCCTGCGGGATCGAAACGAAGCCGTCGGCATATTGGAACACCTCCTTGTTGGAGATGTAGTCGAGGATGTCGTTGCCCTTGTTGTAGTGGATGCCGAGGCTCTGTTCCTGGATGAAGGCATTGTAGCTGACGGCATCGACTTGCAGGCAGGCGGCAAGCGCGATCGGGCCGAGCGGGCAATGCGGCGCGAGCGCAACATCATAGGCTTCGGCCATCGCGGCGATCTTGCGGCACTCGGTGATACCGCCGGCGTGCGACAGGTCGGGCTGCAGAATGTCGACATAGCCGTCCGACAGGACCGACTTGAAGTCCCAGCGAGAATACAGGCGCTCGCCGAGCGCAATCGGCGTTGAGCAATGATTGGCGATTTCCTTCAGCGCCTCGCGGTTTTCCGACAGCACCGGCTCTTCGATGAACAGCAGCTTGTAGGGCTCGAGTTCCTTGGCGAGCACTTTGGCCATCGGCCGATGGACGCGGCCGTGGAAATCGACGCCGATGCCGATATATGGCCCGATCGCCTCGCGGATAGTGGCGATGGTTTCGACGGCCTTCTCCACCTTGTCATAGGTGTCGACGATCTGCATTTCCTCGCAGCCATTGAGCTTGATCGCCTTGAAGCCGCGGGCGACGACGTCCTTGGCATTGTTGGCAACGTCCGAGGGACGGTCGCCGCCGATCCAGGAATAGACCTTGATCTTGTCGCGCACCTGGCCGCCGAGCAGCGAATGGATCGGCTGTCCCAGCGCCTTGCCCTTGATGTCCCAGAGCGCCTGGTCGATGCCGGCCAGGGCCGACATGTGGACGGCGCCGCCACGATAGAAGCCGGCGCGGTACATGACGTTCCAGTGATCTTCGATCAGGAACGGATCCTTGCCGATCAGATAATCTTCCAGCTCGTGCACAGCCGCCTGTACGGTCAGCGCGCGGCCCTCGACCACGGGTTCACCCCAGCCGACGATGCCCTCGTCGGTCTCGATCTTCAGGAACAGCCAGCGCGGGGGAACGATATAGGTCGTCAGCTTGGTGATTTTCATGGGAATGATTCCGTTTGGCTTTGGGTTGTGTCAGCGGCGCGATGCCGCAGATCTCGGGGTTTCGGGATTTGTTTTCCGGCCTTTGTCCAGCCGTCGTTCGACGGCGAGATCACGGGCGGCAAGATCGAGCATGCGGTGAGCGCAGACGCGCGCCGCATCGCGGTCGCGAAGGCGCAGGGCTTCGACGAGTTCGCCGTGTACGGCGATTGCTTCGTCGCGGTTGTCGGCAGCGACGTTGGAAGCGTGCAGCGCATATTTGAGGCCGGCGTGCATGGCACTGGAGAGGCGGCGGAACACCTGGTTGTGGCTGGCGCTGAGCAGCAGCTTGTGGAACGTCACGTCGGCTTCGGTAAAGCCTTCCGGATCATCACCGCTGTCGCGCATCTGCTGCCATGCGCTCTCCAGGTCCGCAATTTCGCGAGCCGTGGCGCGTTCGGCTGCATATTCTGCCGCGGCGGGTTCTATGGTGCGGCGTGCCTCGAGGATGGAGCCGAGAATATCGAAATCGGCGATATAGGGACCCATCCACTCCAGCACGTCCTGGTCGAGAATGTTCCAGTCATCCCTGTCGCAGACAGTGGTGCCGATGCGCGGCTTGCCGCGCACGAGGCCCTTGGATTCCAGCACCTTGAGGGATTCGCGGATAACAGTGCGGCTGACGCCGTACATTTCGCAAAGATCGTTTTCGCGCGGCAGGGTCGAGCCGGATGAATAGCGTTCGGCGCAGATGTCTTCAGCGATTGCCGCCGTCACATTCTTGCGCACACGGGGACGACGCTCAGGCTTGGCCGACGCGCCATGCTCCTGCCCTTGCAGCGATTCCACGCTTTTTCCTCCACACCATTCCGCATTCTCTGCGGAAACCTCTTACTGCGAAGGAGCTGGGCGTATTGGCACCTTCCCTTTTCGCATTGAGATGAAGATACGCTAATCATCATACATTGGCAATATTCTTGTATGATGATTTAGCCTGCTGCATTCCAGCCGTTTGGGAACAATCCGCGACCACCAGGCTTTTCAAAGTTGGCGCCCCTGCTGTTACTGCGGCGTCGTCTTCGAGAGATAGAAGGATTATGGTGACGACGCAGGCGGCCATTCCGCCTGCCGTCGATCGTTACGGGGAGGCGGGACCGCCTCCCCAAGTTCATTCAACGACAAGGAGAACGACATGCAGATCAATCGTACGGGTTCGGCTCAATGGTCGGGCGGTCTGAAGGACGGCAAGGGTCAGATCTCGACCCAAAGCGGCGCACTCAATCACTATCCTTACGGCTTCGCCAGCCGTTTCGAAGGCGTTGCTGGCACCAATCCGGAAGAGCTGATCGGCGCGGCTCATGCGGGTTGCTTTACTATGGCCTTGTCGCTGATCCTCAACGAGGCCGGTTTCACCGCCGAAAGCATGGAGACGACGGCCAAGGTGACACTCGAAAGCGTCGAAGGCGGCTTCGCCATCACCGCCATCCACCTGACGTTGACCGGCAAGGTGCCTGGCGCCGATGAAGCGACCTTCACCGAGCTTGCCAACAAGGCGAAAGCCGGTTGCCCGGTTTCCAAGGCGCTTGCCTCCGTTCCGATCTCCCTGGAAGTTCACGCCGCCTAAGTGGCCTTTTCAGGCCTTCGCGTCGCGCTGGCTGGCGCGGCGCGTTTCGTATATATTCCGCATTCGGGGCGTTGGGCTGTCATTTCCGTCGGAATGCAATGCCCCTTGGAGGGGCGAATGTCTGGAATTCTCTTGATTCACGTCGTCATCAGCTTGGTCGCCATCATCAGCGGCATCGTGGTAGCCTACGGCTTTCTCACCGCCGATCGTCATAACCGCTCGACGCTCGTCTATATGCTGATGACGGCTCTCACGAGCTTGACGGGTTTTCTGTTCCCGTTCCATGGCGTGACGCCGGCGATCATCGTCGGCATCATCTGTCTGCTGATCTTCATTCCGACGGCACTGGCGCGTTACACATTCCACCTTGCCGGCTTATGGCGTGCCGTCTTCGTGATCGGCGCGCTCGCGCTGCTGTTCTTCAACTGCCTGGTGCTCATCATCCAATCGTTCCAGAAGATTCCGACGCTCAATGCGCTGGCGCCTACCGGTAACGAGCCGCCGATCCTTGCGGCGCAGGTGGCGCTTTTGGTGGTCTGCCTGTTTGTTGGCTATTTCAGCATTCGGCGTTTCCATCCGGCTTTTGTAGGCGCCTGATCACGCGGCGATCAGCCTGCGGCAAAATGCCTGACACTTTTAGCGCGTTCCGCAAGGAGCGTTGTTGAACGTTTAACTGTTGTTTCAAGTTCTTCGCCACATCATCGGTTTATTCGGTAGCATCTGAAGCTGCCTACGGTTGTGGGCGGCTTCTTGACATCGGCACTCTGATAGATTACGAGTGATGAAAATTGAAAATCGTCACTCGTAATCTATCAGGCTTCCTTCATGCTCGAGCTTTCCGATGTCAACGCCGATCCTGCCCGTCAGGAAAACATCACGCGCATTCTCGATGCCGCTGAAAGGCTGTTTCGCCACTACGGATACAGCAAGACGAACGTAGCCGATATTGCGCGCGATCTCGGCATGTCGACGGCGAATATCTATCGGTTCTTCGGTTCCAAGACGGAAATCCACCAGGCTATCTGTGGGCGTATGCTCGGCCAGAGCTACCAGATGGCTCTCGCCATCCGCAATCGCCCAATCAGCGCGACCGAGCGGCTGCGGACCTACGCGCTATCCCAGTACAAGATGATATTGGAGACCATGCTCGATGAGCAGAAGGTTCACGAGATGGTCATCGTGGCCATCGAGCGCGACTGGCACGTCATCGAAAAGCATATCGAGCGCACGCAGGCGTTGGTCGCGGAGATCATCGCGGAGGGAATTGCTGCCGGCGAATTCGCCGAACAGGACCCGCATCTTGCCGCCAAATGCTTTGCTGCGACCACCGTCGATCTCTGTCATCCGCAGATGGTGGCGCAATGCCTTGCCAAGCCCTACCAGGCGGATCCCGAGGATATCATCGAATTTGTCATCAGGGCTTTGAAGAAATAACGGTGCGCTCCGGATGTCCGGCGTGCTCTCACTCTTTGTTCGACTTTAGGAGAGCGACATGGTTTCGCTGACGACCAACACTTTACGGACCATTGCCGGTGCGGCTCTCTTTGCCGCTTTCGGGCTTGGGCTTACGGGCTGCAATGAGAAGAAAGAGGAGACGGCGGAGGTGGTCCGGCCAGTCAAGGTCGTTGAAATCGCTCAAGCTGACACGACGCGCAAGCTTGATTATTCCGGCGCCGTTCGGGCGCGCACTGAAATGAATCTCGGGTTTCGCGTCAACGGCAAGATCGTAGAGCGCAAGGTGGATATTGGCCAGAAGGTAAAGCCCGGCGATGTGATCGCCCGCATGGACGCCACCGACTATATTCTCGCGGTGCGCCGCTCGCAGGCCGATCTGGATGCGGCCGAGAAACAGGTGCAGACGACCGAGCTTGCCCGCACGCGTGCGCAGACACTCTTTAACAAGAATGTCACCTCCAAGTCGCAGCTCGAACAGGCGGAACTTTCCTACGAGCAGGCCATCTCGACCCGGGATTCTGCGGTGTCGGCACTGAGCGAAGCCAAGAACCAGGTCGCCTATGCCGACCTGACGTCCGACATGAACGGTATCGTGACTGCAATCAATGCCGATGTCGGCCAAGTGGTCAGTTCCGGCACACCTGTCATCACCGTTGCTGTCGATGGCGAAAAGGAAGTGCAAGTCGCTGTCCCGGAAATGGACATCGCCCAATTCAAGGTCGGCAAGGACGTCAAGGCGCGCTTCTGGTCCGACGCCGCCCTCGTGCTCAATGGAAAGGTGAGGGAAGTGTCCGGCAGTGCCGATCAGTCGCGCACCTTCGCTGTGCGCGTGAGCGTGCCGAACGATCCGCGCGTGCTGCTTGGCATGACCGCGACGATCGAGGCGCTTGCTGACAATACCCAGCCCTATGTTTCCATTCCGCTCAGCGCTCTCGCGCAGAAGGACGGAAAGCAGATCGTCTGGCTGGTCGATCGCAGCGCCGGCACGGTTCATTCCCGCGCGATCAAGGTTGCCGATTTCGCCGATGACGGCGTAAGGGTCGCCGATGGCCTGAAAGCCGGCGATGTTGTCGTTGCCGCCGGCACGCAATTCATGACCGAGAACATGAAGGTCAAGCTTGCGGCTGCATCAGCCCAGCAGGCTTCCGCAGAAATCAACGCCGCCTCGGCGGATATCGTACGCTGACCCGGATCGAGGGGGACGAGATTATGTCCATCAATAGCACCTCCGGTGAGAGGAAGCGTTTCAACCTGTCGCGGTGGGCGATCGCCCATCCAAGCATCGCGCGGTTCCTCTTCGGGCTCATCATCATCGCTGGCGCGCTTGGCCTCACCCATATGGGCCAGAAGGAAGATCCGGATTTCACCTTCCGCGTAATGGTCGTGCAAACCGTTTGGCCCGGTGCCTCGCTGCAGGACATGGAAGACCAGGTGGTCAACAAGATCGAGCGCAAGCTGCAGGAAACGCCGCATCTCGATTGGGTCAAATCCTATACCCGCGCCGGCTTTGCCATCACCACCATCCAGATCAAGGGCGACACCAACACCGCTGAGGTGAAGGACGCCTTCTATCAGATCCGCAAGAAGGTGGGCGATATCAGCAACGAGCTGCCCTCCGGCCTGCTCGGCCCCTATTTCAACGACGAATTTGGCGATACCTTCATCACGCTGCATTCGATCAGCGGCGACGGCTACACCTATCCGGAGCTGAAGAAATTCGCCATCCAGGCGCGCGACATGCTGCTTTCGACACCGGGTGTCGAGAAGGCCACCATCATCGGCGACCAGGCGGAACAGATCTATATCGATGTCTCCTCCAAGGTTCTGGCCGAACGCGGACTGACGCTCAATGACCTGAAGAACGCCATTGTCGGCCAGAACAATGTCGATCCGGCCGGTAATGTCGATACCAGCACGCGCTCCGTGCGCATCTCGGTCGAGGGCGATGTCAACAAGATAGAGGATATCAAGAACCTGCGGCTCAACGCCGGCGGCCAGGTGACCCGTCTCGGCGATATCGCCACCGTCACCGCGGGGCTACAGGACCCCTATACGGCCAAGTTCCTCTACAACGGCCATCCAAGCGTGCAGCTCGGGGTCGTCATGGCTCCAGGCTTCAAGGTGACCGATGTCGGTACGTCGGTGGAAGAAACCTACAAGCGCTTCGAAGCCTCGCTGCCGGTCGGCGTTCAGGTCGATCAGATTGCCAACCAGCCTGACGTCGTCACCGATGCCATCAGCGAATTCATGCATGCGCTCGGCGAAGCTCTCGTCATCGTGCTGATCGTCTCGTTCCTGTCGATCGGCTGGCGTTCCGGCCTCGTGATCGCCATTGCCATCCCGCTGGTACTAGCTGCGACCTTTGCCATCATGTACGAGTTGGGCATCGACCTGCAGCGCATTTCGCTCGGCGCGCTCATCATCGCGCTCGGCCTGCTGGTCGACGACGCCATGATCGTGGTCGAGCTCATGGAGCGCAAGCTGGAAGAGGGGCTTGTAAAGCTCGATGCTGCCAGCTTCGCCTATTCCTCCACCGCCTTCCCGATGCTGACGGGTACGCTGATTACCACGGCCGGCTTCATCCCCGTGGGATTTGCGGCATCGACAGCAGGCGAATATGTCCGCTCGCTCTTCTATGTCGTCGGCATCGCACTGGTCGTCTCCTGGTTCGTGGCGGTCTATTTCACCCCGTGGCTCGGCTACATGATCCTCAAGCAGCGCCATCATGCCGGCGAGCACCATGACGTGTTCGACACCCGCTTTTATCGGCGCCTGCACTCCTCGGTTGCCTGGGCCGTGCGCCACCGCGTTATCGTTCTGCTTCTGACGCTTGCCGCCTTCGTCGGCAGCCTATGGTCCTTCCAGTTCATACCGCAGAACTTCTTCCCGCAGTCGTCGCGTCCGGAAATCCTTGTGGACTTGTGGCTGCCTGAAGGCACCAGCATTAAGGAAGTCGAGCGGCAGGCGCAGGCGCTCGAGGCACGCATGGCCGATGATCCGGACAAGCGCTTCATCGCCACCTATGTCGGCCAAGGTGCGCCGCGCTTCTTCCTCCCGCTCGACCAGCAGCTGACGAACCCGAATTATGCCCAGATGCTGGTCATGGCGAAGGACGAGCCGGCTCGCGAGCGGCTGATCACCAAGCTACGTGGCATTCTGGCGGCCGATTTCCCATCCGTGCGCGGCAAGGTCGACCGTCTGTTCCTTGGTCCGCCGACAGGCTGGCCCGTGCAGCTGCGCGTCATGGGTCCGGACCGGCAGGAGGTTCGCCGTATTGCCGACGAGGTGAAGCAGCGCTTTACCCAAAACCCGCTGCTCGGCGCCATCCATGACGACTGGCTGGAGCCGGTGCCGGCCATGAAGCTGGTGATCGATCAGGACCGCGCCCGCGCGCTCGGCGTCACCTCACAGCGTATCCGCCAGATGCTGCAGGCCTCGATGTCCGGCTTCACCCTCGATAATTATCGCGAGGGCGAGGAAACCGTCGGGATCGTCGCCCGCGAGCCTGATGCGAGCCGCCATCTGCTGACCTCGGTGAACTCGGTCTATATTCCGACCGATAGCGGCGGGTTCGTGCCGCTGTCGCAGGTCGCCAAGATCGTGCCTGTCATGGAGCAGGGCATAGAATGGCGCCGTGATCGCCTGCCGACCATCAGCGTACGGGCAACCCTACCCGACAATGTGCAGTCGAACGATGTGACGGCCAAGCTCTACAACGACATGGCCGATCTCAGGAACAGCCTGCCGGCCGGCTACAAGATCGAGATCCAGGGCGGTGCTGAAGACAGCGCTGAAAGCCAGGCTTCGATCGCCGCCAAGGCGCCGATCATGCTCGTCATCATCGTCGTGCTCCTGATGGCGCAGCTGCAGCACTTCGGCAAGGCAATGCTGGTGTTGGCAACAGGCCCGCTCGGCATCATCGGCGCGGCCGGTGCCCTCCTGATCAGCGGTGCGCCCTTCGGCTTCGTCGCGATCCTCGGCGTCATCGCGCTGCTCGGCATCATCATCCGCAACTCGATCATCCTCGTCGACCAGATCGACCAGGATATCGCGGCGGGCATGGACCGGAAGGAAGCGATCATCGGCTCGGCCGTGCGTCGTTTCCGGCCGATCATGCTGACGGCGCTGACGGCTGTGCTGGCGCTGATCCCGATCTCGCGCGGTGTCTTCTGGGGGCCGCTCGCCTACGCCATGATGGGCGGTATCCTGGTTGCGACCGTGCTGACGATCTTCGTGCTGCCTGCCGGCTATGCCCTGTTCTTCGGCCGCGATCCCAAGAGCAAGTCGGCGGAGCCGGTTGCCAGCGAGCAGGCTGACGAGGAAGAGGGCAATACGGTTCAGCTGCCGCCGGCGGTGGCGGCGGAATAGGACGCCTGAAAGAAACAAATATCCCGGCTTCGAGCCGGGATATTTGTTTGAACCGTTCAGATCGACTGCAGGATTGTCGGTCTGCCATCGGCGATCTTGAGGATCGTCAGGCTTCCGCCCATGGAAACGGCGGTGTCGATGCCAATGCGGCCCAAGCCGAAAGTGGGGTGCGAATGCGGCGTGTGACCGTGGACCACCAGCAGCGGCAGCTGCGGTCCTTCCGACAGGAAGGGTTCGCGGATCCACATCAGATCCTCATCTGTCTGATCGCTCAAGGGGATGCCGGGCTTGATGCCAGCATGGACAAAGAGCGTCGAGCCGAAACTGACGGCTATAGCCAGTGAACGCAGCAGATCGACATGCGTCGGCGGCATGGCGTTCAGTATCACGTCGCGCAATTGCCGGACGTCATAGCCAAGGTCGAAGAGAAGATGTCTGGCATCGACGCCATAAGAGGCGAGTGTCGGCAGTGCGCCGAATTCAAGCCAGTGGCTATTGGTTTCCGGGTCATCGAGAAAGCGCAGGAATACATCGTCGTGATTGCCGCAAAGCGCATAGCGGTCGAAGCCCTCGGGCGGCGGCGCGCTGAGATGCGCGAGCACATCGCCGGAGCGCGGGCCGCGATCGACATAATCGCCGAGGTACATCAGGAGCTTTCGGCCGGGAAGATTGCGGGCGTCCGCAACAATGCGCCTTTCCGCCTCCACCATTTCGTCATGGCAGCCGTGGATGTCGCTGAGCGCATAGATCGCGGTATAATCGCGTCCGGTGAGATCGATGCGGTCTCTTTGCTGCTGCATGGAATCCGCCGTTTCCTGCCGGGGCGTGCCTCAACGGCGCGGCAGTCCAATCGCTTGAATGGTATCGAGAAACCCGCCTTTGACGAGCCTATAGCGAACGGTATTCCAAGCATCGAGTTGCTGCAAGTCTTACGGGCGCCGGCATTGGTCTGAACCGCTGAAATTGCAGAAAGATTCGGGATCATCTTCGGGAGGTCGCACCTTGTGTAACCTCCCGAAGGGTTACCCCGCTCAGCCGCGATAGGCGGCTTCGAGGCCGGCAATGTCGAGTTTGACCATCCCCATAAGGGCTCGCATGACGCGGGCCGCCTTGGTCGGATCCGGATCGGCGATATACTTGCTGAGCACCGTCGGAACGACCTGCCAGTAGACACCGTAGCGATCCGCCACCCAACCGCATTCCACCGGCCTGCCGCCATCAACAAGACCGTCCCAAAGGCGGTCGACCTCAGCCTGGTCGGCGCAATCCACCTCCAGCGAGATCGCATGATTGTATTCGATGCGGTCGCCGCCGTTCAGTGCCATGAAGCGCTGGCCGGCAAGCGTGAAGTTGACGACCAGAACCTCGTCGGGTTTGCCGGCGGGCGTATCGACGACGTTCTTCTGCACATGATCGATCCGGGAATCCGGGAAAAGCGAGACATAGAAGTTCGCTGCTTCCTCCGCTTCTCGCGCAAACCACAGGCATGGGGCAATCTTGGACATTTGGTACTCCTCTCTCCGATTGGATGCCCTTAGGACGAAGGGGGAGCGGCAGGGCCGACAAAGCTTTTGAAAATTTTTCGGCGACCTCGGTCGAGCCGAAACCAAAATGTCAGCCGGCTGCCAACCTTTCAGCGAATTCGATCGCTTCGATCAGGCTTCGCTCGTTGGCGATGCCCTTGCCGGCGATGTCGAAGGCGGTGCCGTGATCGACCGAGGTGCGCACGATCGGCAGGCCGAGGGTGATGTTGACGCCGGAAAGATCCATCCATTTGCCCGTCGCGGGATCGATCTCGAAACCCAGCAGCTTGACCGGAATATGCCCTTGGTCGTGATACATGGCAATAACGGCGTCATACTGGCCGGCGCGGAGCTTGACGAAAACCGTGTCGCCGGGAACAGGACCGACGATATCGAGGCCATCGGAGACGGCCTTGGCGATGGTCGGCGCGGAGATGTCGATATCCTGCCGGCCGAAGAGACCGCCTTCGCCGGCATGCGGATTGAGCGCGGCAACGGCGATCTTCGGCCTGACGATGCCGAGGTTTTTGAGAGCCTTGTGCGTGAGGTCGATGACGAGGCGCAGCCGCTCTGGCGTCAGGCGCTTCGGCACATCCTCCAGCGCGACATGGGTGGTGACGTGGCTGACGCGCATATTGCCATGGGCGAGCATCATGACAGAACCGCGCGCGCCGGTCAGTTCCGCCAACAGCTCGGTATGGCCGGCATAATGGAAGCCGGCCTTGTTCAGCGCTTCCTTGTTGAGCGGCGCCGTGACGATGCCGCCGACTTTGCCCGATAGCGCCAGCTGGACGCCCTTTTCGATCGCCTTGAACGCCATGCGTCCACCATCGGCGGAAAGCCGGCCCGGCAGGATCGGTTCTCCCTCGGCATCAGCCTGGATGAAGCAGAGGTTCGGCCAGTCGCCCTCCATCTCGGTCTCGGGAATCTCGATATCGAGGCCAAGCTGCTGCTCGGCAAGCCGAAGGGCCGGGCCGCTGCCGATAATTGTAAGTTTTAACTTACCTTTAGTAAGCCGATCCTTTAGCCGTGCTGCAGCCTTAACGATGATTTCCGGGCCAATGCCGGCGGGGTCGCCCATGGTGATCGCCAGATGCCGCGTCATGGTTCTTCTCCTCCGGCAATCAGCCCGTTTTCATTCAAGAGGTCGCGCCACAGGGTCGGGCCGCCGAAGGCCCCAGACTTGGAGATGACCGTGGTACCTTCCCAAGTGCCGCCAACGATCGTCGAGCGGGGGAGGCCGGGTGCGGCCTGGCCGGTGATGCTGAGGGCGGTCACGTCAAGCGCCGAGCAGAGATTGCGCAAGGTCTCGCCGCCGGCGACGATCAGCGTGCCCGGGGCCGGCAGCGCCTTGGCCATGCCGCCGAAGCTCGCCGCGATCCGCCTTGCAGCATCATCGCGTTCAAGTCCGGTCGGCAAGTCGAGGCTGACCATGGCGACGCCGCTTTGCCGGATTTGATGATCGATGGCATCGGCATCAGCGCCTTCCGCAAGCTTCAGCCAGTTAGGACCGCAGGCCTGGAGCTGCGCCAGCGTGATCGGCTGGTCCGAGCCGAACAGACCGAGCACCGGCCTTTGTAGCTTGCGCGAGATGGGGACCGATGGCGTTGGGTAGCGTTTGCCCTCGTTCTTCCTGGCGGGAGAGCGGTGGTGCGTTGCCCGGTCGATATTACGTGCCAGAGCGCGGGCAAGGCCGCCGGTGCCGCTCCAGAGAACCGGCCCTTCCAGCTGCGACGATACCCATGCGATGATGGCATCCAGATCGTCATCCGTATGCGCATCGAAAACATGGATGCCATCTGGAAGCGGCTTGCCTTCGAGGCCATCGAGTGGCGTGTTGAAAGCCGGCAAACCCTCGGCTCGCAGATGCGCGACGAGATCGCCGCTGATGTCGCGCCAGGCGTCCTTGCCGGCAAATAGCACTTGCCGGCCGCCGCGTGTGTGCCGCCCGTGATGCGGAAAAGCCGGCGCGAGAATGCAATGCCGCCAGTGGCCGAGCCGGAAACAGGCGGCCAATTCCGCCGCCCAGGGGCCGCGAAACAGGCTGTCCACCTTCTTGAAGGCGAGATCGGCACCTTGCAGCAACGGCGCAATGCCGGCGACGATATCAGCTGCTTCGGCGGCCGTTTTCTCTCGGGTGCCGCTGTCGATCGCCAGGCAATCCGGCAGCGTCGTGGAAAGCGCATCGCTGCGCTCGACCGCGATCGGCCCGTAGACACCGACGAATTCGACGGCGGTATCGAGCGCGCCGGTCAAATCATCGGCAATGAGGCGGAGAGTGGGCATTGGCGGAAAAGCCTTCAGCGGGCCTTGCGGGTATCGGATATGGAAATGGACGTGAGGCCTTGCGGCGGCTCGGACAAAGCGCAATCTCCAGCCTTCCATGAAGGATGTCAACGGGTTGCTTTGTCACCGAGTCATGTCGGGCCGCTGGATATGAAATATAAAAATGCCCCTCACCCCAGCCCTCTCCCCGTTTTGACGGGGAGAGGGGGCGATCCAGTCAAACCCCTTCGCCCCGTCCTGAGCCTGTCGAAGGGGCGGGGAGAAGGTGGACTCGAACAATCGAGCGAAGCGAGACTGTGAGAGGACGGATGAGGGGTTCTTCTGTCTCTATGCAACTGCCTGCCATTTCATCCACCCAGGCTGCGACGTCTGCCCGCGTTTACCCACTGGCGCATATGCGGATATGCTTGTAAGTGAACGGCGCGGCAGATCGCTTCAGTCGCTTCAAGGAGGGCAGGGTGAGTTACGATTTCCATGTGGGCCAGAAGGTCGTCTGCATCGACGACAAATTCAAGCATGTCAGCATCGATCAGCTGATCCGCAAGGGGACGATCTACACCATCCGCTGGGTCGGCGAGTACACGCATTATGTCGACGGCACCTTCATCGGCGTGAAGCTGGAAGAGATCCATCGCGGCAATGATGATGGGCCGGAGGGCTATGGCGCCGCCGACATGCCCTATCGCGCCAGCCGCTTCCGCCCGCTGGTGGAGGACAAGATCGCCTCGCTCAGAAAGCTGCTCGCGCCGACGCCGGATGCGCCCGCCGAGCCGAAGGTGAAGACCAAGAAGAAGGAAAAGGTCTGACGGCAGGAAAGCGGGATGGCCTCGATTAGCCCTGCCGCGCCCGCGCAAGCCCGTGCTCGATCAGCCGGCTGATGAGTTCCGGATAGGAAATACCCGAGGCGTCCATGGCCTTGGGATACATGCTGATATTGGTGAAGCCGGGCATGGTGTTGATCTCGTTGATGACAGCGCTGCCGTCCGGCCGCAAAAAGAAATCGACGCGCGCCAGCCCTTCGCATCCGAGCGCGCGAAAACCATCCGCCGCCATGCGCTTCATCGCCTCTGCCGTGTCAGCCGGAATATCCGCCGGCACGGTGACGACGGCGCCGTTCTGATCGAGATATTTCGCCTCGTAGGAATAGAAGCCGTGGCTCGCGGCCGTGGCGATTTCGCCCGGCACGGAGACGAAGAGCGTGCCATCCGGCTGCTCCAGCACCGCATATTCGATCTCGCGGGCACGCACGAATTCTTCCACCAGCACCTTGCGGTCATGCCGGAAAGCCTCGGCCAGTGCTGCCTCGAACGCTGCGGCATCCTGCACCTTGCTGACCCCGACCGACGAGCCCTGGCGCGTGGGCTTGACGAAGACGGGCGAGCCGAGCGCGCTCACGATCGCATCGAAATCCGGCTTTTCGCCACGCGTGAGCGTGACGGAGCGCGCAACCGGCAGGCTCGCCTCGCGCAGCAGCCTCTTGGCGATATCCTTGTCGATCGCGATGGCCGAACCCACTATGCCGCAGCCGACAAGGGGAATGCCGACCATCTGGGCAAGGCCCTGAATGGAGCCATCCTCGCCATAAAGCCCATGCAGCACCGGAAACAGCACATCGACCGCCGCGATCTCCCGCGCGCCGGCGCCTTCCAGCGCCAGCAGCCGCCCCTTCGCCCCCGGCAACAGGCAGACCTCCGCGCCTTCATAGACAACCGGCTCGGCCAGCACGCCGCCCTTTTCCTCCACCAGCAGCCAGCGCCCGGCGCGATCGATCAGGATCGGCACGATCTCATATTTCGCGCCATCGATCGCCCTGACGACATTGCGGGCCGACATGACGGAAACCTCATGCTCACTGGACTGACCGCCAAACAGAACGGCGACGCGTAGTTTCGACATTGAGGCTTTTCTCCCGGGCCAGGATGGATGTGATGGGAGAAGGGTTTAAATGAGGGATTGCAGCGGAATTGGGGAGGGGTGGCTGGCAACGCGCTTTTAAGAATCAGCTAGATTCTGAGAAAGACAGTTGCTGGGAGAGAGATTTTAAATCTGAATTATATAAATAAAATCAGGAATTTATGATGTATTTTGTAACGGCGCAACGAGCAAAAATTTGTGAGAGATTTGGTCATCCCCCGTGCGATAAAATCCACGTCAGAATGGCGGTAATTGCAGCCTGAATTGCCATGCTCGCAGATTCATCAGTCACTTTAGATGCCAGCCACCGCAAGGCTGGAATAACTGTCGATTTGAATAGGCGGACATCTAGCCTCTTTCCAGATAAAAGGGCTTTGCCGGCCTTCAATTCCGCATGTCTTCGCGATCCTTCCTTATCTTCCATGAGCGCGTTGCTCGCACCAACCTTCGCGATCGCATCAGTTAAGGCGGTCTCGACTTTCTCAATTTCCGGCGACTTACTATCAATGTCGACCGTTACCGTTGCGTCGCGAAGAACTTCGGAGGTTGATGGATCAAGTTGACCGGAGGCGATCAAAGCGTCCATCTCGTCTTCAAGATCGCGGCCATTGTGTCGCCCGATCCGTGAAGCTTCGTAATAGCCCTTCTCTGTCAGTGAATAATGGTTTGGCTGGAATCCGCTGCGGTTTCCCATCTCGCGGAGGCGGTCAACGGCATTTGACGTCGCGTAAATCGAAAACGGATCATTGGGCGTCGGAGCTGATCTAACCTGCAGGAGATCGTCTGCAGTCAAAGACGAGGCCGCTGTATCAGTCCAGCAGCGTCGGCTGCGAGCGCTCGCTTCTCAAAATCACCTTCCACTATCAGAGCGAAGGCGAAAAGCAGTTCGTTCCGGAAATCGGGATAAGACATTCTACTTTCAGACATGCATCCCTCACTGAAATAAGCATGAACTTTGCGCGGATCATCTCATCTAATGGCGGCTTAAATATCTTCAATATTCCGTCGGTAGCTTTCCGGCGATAGCCTACGAAATGCGCGTTCAAAATTATCTCCGGCTTCCGCAAGCCGCGTCGCTATGGTGTTTACCTTCTGTATTTTCACAGAAGTTTCCCTGGTGTACCAGTCGCTCGCTCGCTCTTGATCGGGGGCGAGAGAAGCAAAGTCCAAGTTGTGCTCGACGATATTAGCGTGTTCGCCTATTTGACCGTCAAGTTCGTGCGCAAGACGCACGGCCTCGGATGCCAGATTGTCGAGTTCTTGATTCTCAAATTCTCTTTCCGGCCCATTCCACCTACTCAACTCGCTCACCGGGTCGAAGCTCGCAAGCAAGAATGTGGTGCTAACTGGATGGCCCTTTAAGTAGCCCTTAAGGCGCTCGTTCAAAATGCCTCTCAACGCATTGCCCAATTCGATATCATGAGGGTGCAGGATGGCGGGCGCGGGCGCGCTTGCATCCGCCTTGTATTCCGCGAACGCCCATCCGGCGAACGCGACAACCAGACAAGATATAGGCTCCCAGATACTCTCCCCGTCATGATAGCTGTCCACCGCCCATCCAACGAAAAGCATGCACGCGATACCGCCCGCAATTCTACTTGCTCGCCACATACATATCCCCGAATCAGATGCTTCACGTTATTCTATCGATGATAACCTTCACGAACGTCTTTTATTAGGAGAATGTAGATGGTTACTGAAGAAGCCTTCAAGGCCGTGAGTGAAGTCGCCAAGACTACCAGTAAAGCAATCGATGCTAGCGAGAAAGGCACGCGCTATCTTGCTGAGATATTTAAAGATGCGATTACCGCTTATGCCGGTGCTGCTGCCGACTCGGCCGTCGGCTATCGTATTCGTAACCGTGCTTCAGTTGCGGTCAAAACGGAAAAGTATCTTCAATCGTTAGGACTAGATGCGAGCTTCCTCAAAATTGAAGAACGGGCCGCTGTGCCGCTTATCGAAGCCTTGTCAGTTGAAAGCGATGACGGGTTACAGGATTTATGGGCGTCTTACATCGCCAATGCGGTTGATCCACAGAACACGGCAATTGGCGTCACAGCGATCATTACCAATGCAATAAGTAAACTTGAGCCAGAAGACAAACGCATTTTGGATAAGTTGTTTGACCTAGACCTTGCAGAAATGCGACGGGAGGCATTGCGTATGAAGGCGACCGATTTCCAAATTTCGGAACAGTCGCTAAATTTTACTTTGTCTCGGTTTGTTGCCTTGGGTCTATTTTCCTGCGACAATTCTGGAAGCGTTGGTTTTGCCGCCAATGACGATCATCAGATGCCTTGTAATTTAGAAATTTACACTTCCATAGGTTGGTTTCGTGCACTTCCTCTGCTGTTGATGTTCAAACAGTCGGTGAGCCAAGCTATGTAACAGCCGCCAAGCCTCTCGGTTAAAGTAGGGCTCGCCTATTTTTCAAAACGATGGTCGTTCTGTCGCTCCGGTGTCCGAGACAGCAGCTAGAATAGCCGTAAAGCTCAATAAATGAACGATTTCCGGGGGATAAGATGGTGCTGCTAGAGAGATTTGAACTCTCGGCCTCTCCCTTACCAAGGGAGTGCTCTACCCCTGAGCTATAGCAGCAATCCGTGGCGCCGCTTGGTGCGCCGTATTGGGCGAGGCGGCTATTGCCATAGGTCGGGGCGGAGTGCAAGCCGCAAATTGCAAGTTCTGTGAAAGATCGTTGGAAAAAATGTGTCGGTCTTTTGGCGCCTAAGGTTTTCCGCTATGAGGAAGACATGGGTGCGGACAAGACGAAAATCGATGAAGGGCAGGCTTTGCAGGGCGGTTCTGCTCCAAGCGGGGCCAGCGGCGAGGCGGGCGAGCCCGTGAGCGGCAGGCAGGTCACGGAGGCCGATCGGCGGCGCGAGCGCGCGGCGCAGAAGCTGCGGGAGAATCTGTCCCGCCGCAAGCAGCAGGTCCGGGCGCGGCGCGCCGGCCAGGCCGACGAGACCGATGGGCTGCCGGCTGCAAAGGCTGGGGATAATGCTGAAACCGCCGCAAAAAGGGACGAATCGCAATGATTGATGTCGTCCATCATCAAACGAATTGATGCGTTAATCTATTTCGTCTAAAGAGCGCCTTTTACCAAGGTGCACGAAACTTAGGTGCGCAAAACTCGGCGCCCGCAACCTGGGCGCTCGGAACTATCAGGAAAGGCGGGCCTCGCCCGTATTGCTTATATGGATCGTATCAGGATTGTCGGCGGCAACGAGCTCAACGGTATCATTCCGATCTCCGGCGCCAAGAATGCCGCGCTGCCGCTGATGATCGCCTCGCTTCTGACCAGCGATACCCTGACGCTTGAAAACGTGCCGCATCTGGCCGATGTCGAGCTGCTGATGCGCATCCTCGGCAATCACGGTGTCGATGTCGCTGTCAACGGCCGGCGTGAGCGCCAGGAAGACGGCTATTCCCGTACGATCCATTTCACCTGCCGCACCATCGTCGATACGACCGCACCCTATGAGCTGGTCGCCAAGATGCGCGCGAGCTTCTGGGTCATCGGGCCGCTGCTCGCCCGCGAGGGCCAGGCGCGTGTGTCGCTGCCGGGCGGCTGCGCCATCGGCACGCGTCCGGTCGATCTCTTCATCGAAGGCCTGCAGGCGCTCGGCGCCACCATGGAAATCGACGGCGGCTATATCAACGCCACCGCGCCGAAGGGCGGCCTCATCGGCGCGCGTTATGACTTCCCGAAGGTTTCCGTCGGTGCGACGCATGTGCTGATGATGGCCGCCACGCTTGCCCGCGGCACCACGATCATCGGCAATGCCGCCCGCGAGCCTGAAATCGTCGATCTCGCCAACTGCCTGATCGCCATGGGCGCCAAGATTTCCGGCGCCGGCACCAGCACGATCACCATCGAGGGCGTCACCTCGCTCTCCGGCGCGCGTCACCGCGTGCTGCCCGACCGTATCGAAACCGGCACCTATGCGATGGCCGTCGCCATGGCCGGCGGCGACGTCACGCTCGAAAACACCGATGTCGCCCTGCTCGACACCGCGCTCGAAAGCCTGCGCCGCGCCGGCGCCACGGTTTCGCCGACCAATAACGGCATCCGCGTCATGCGCAATGGCGGCGGTATCCAGCCGGTCGACGTCGTCACCGATCCGTTCCCCGGCTTCCCGACAGACTTGCAGGCGCAGTTCATGGCGCTGATGACCCGCTCTTCGGGCATTTCGCATATCACCGAGACCATCTTCGAAAACCGCTTCATGCATGTGCAGGAACTCGCCCGCCTCGGCGCCAAGATTTCGCTTTCCGGTCAGACCGCCCGCGTCGAAGGCGTCGAGAAGCTGAAGGGCGCGCCTGTGATGGCGACCGACCTTCGGGCCTCCGTCTCGCTCGTGATTGCCGGCCTTGCCGCTGAAGGCGAGACGCTGGTGTCGCGCATCTATCACCTCGATCGCGGTTTCGAGCGGCTCGAAGACAAGCTAACGCGCTGCGGAGCGGTGGTCGAGCGCATCAGCGACTAAGATCGTCGCGCTCCCCCCGAGCAGCGCTCCGGTTTTTGCATCCCGCTGTCGCAAAAGCGCGACAGCATTTTGCGGGATCCAGCCTATTTCCATCCATCGGCGAGAAGAGAGCGGACAACCCCGCTTTCTTCGGTTGCGTCTTTTGCGCTCGCATTTTATGTCCAGAATGGAGAAACTTCGGCAATCGTGCTTGCCGGGCGGTCTAGAGCAATTCCAGGAAAAGTGCGTAGCGGTTTTCCGTCCGGAATTGCGTAAGTACAAAGGATAGAGCGTTTTCGCGATTCGAAGAAAAGCAGAAACGCTCTATTGGCGCGATTAGGGATAAAAGGACGAATGAGCGATCTCAAGCTAATGGCACTCGACACCGAGGACCTGGATGTCATCTCTGCCTATATGCAGGATAGCGTCTTCAAGGTCGGCGACATGTCCTTTGCGCCGAAGCAGGAGCAGTTTTCGCTCGCGGCCAACCGTTTCGCGTGGGAGCAGTCGGATCAGCGCAGCAAGCCTTACGAACGCCATCGTTCCGCGCTGGTGTTCAAGCGCGTCAAGGCAGTCCGCTCCAGCGGCATCGACCGGCGCAAGCATGATGAGGTGTTGTCGCTGCTTGCCATCCGCTTCGAGCAGAAGGGCGAGGGGCCTGACGGCACGATCGAGCTTGCCCTTGCTGCCAACGCCACGATTGCGCTTGATGTCGAATGCATCGAGGCCCAGCTTGCGGATATCGGCGGCGCATGGGAAACGGCCCATAAGCCTCGACATCCCGACGCGGGCAAATAGGCAGCGACGGTTGGATTTTTGCCGCCGCAGGCGGCCGCAGTGAAAGAGGAATATCAGTTTGGCTATCTGGCTGGATCAGGCGTCGGAAGGGTTCGAGCAGCAGTTCGCCGCATTCCTGACGACCAAGCGGGAAGTGTCCGAGGATGTGAATGCGGTGGTGCGCAGCATCATCGACGATGTGCGGGCGCGGGGCGATGCCGCCCTTGCTCACTATTCCAAGAAATTCGAGGGCATCGATTTCGCCGTGACACCGATGCGCGTCACCGAAGCCGAGATCGATGCGGCCGTTGCCGCCGTTCCGGCCGAGGTCCTGGGCGCGCTGAAGGTCGCCGCCACGCGCATCGAATCGCATCACCGCCGGCAAATGCCGAAGGACGATATCTATGAGGACGATCTCGGCGTCGGCTTGGGATCGCGCTGGACGGCGATCGAGGCCGTCGGCCTCTATGTGCCCGGCGGTACGGCTAGCTATCCGAGCTCGGTGCTGATGAATGCCGTGCCGGCCAAGGTCGCCGGTGTCGACCGCGTCGTCATTGCCGTGCCGACCAAGGATGGCGCCGTCAATCCGGCCGTGCTTGCCGCCGCCCGCATGGCCGGCGTCGAGGAAATCTACCGTATCGGCGGCGCGCAGGCGATCGCGGCCCTTGCCTACGGTACCGAGACGATCGAGCCGGTCTATAAGATCACCGGCCCGGGCAATGCCTATGTTGCCGCAGCCAAACGCCAGGTCTTCGGCACCGTCGGCATCGACATGATCGCCGGCCCTTCCGAAGTACTCGTCATTGCCGACAAGAACAACGATCCGGATTGGATCGCCGCCGACCTGCTGGCGCAAGCCGAGCATGACGAAAGTGCTCAATCGATCCTGATTACCGACGATGCCGAGTTCGGCAGAGCCGTGGAAGCGGCGGTCGAGCGGCAGCTGAAGCAGCTCAGCCGCTCGCAGACGGCGGCAGCGAGCTGGCGGGATTTCGGCGCGGTCATTCTGGTCTCCGATCTGAAGGAGGCCATTCCGCTTGCCAACCGGATCGCCGCCGAGCATCTGGAACTCGCGGTCGACGACCCCGAGCCGCTGCTTGCCGGCGTGCGCAATGCCGGCGCGATCTTCGTCGGCCGTCATACGCCGGAGGTGATCGGCGATTATGTTGGCGGCTCGAACCATGTGCTGCCGACGGCCCGCTCCGCGCGCTTTTCCTCGGGTCTTTCCGTGCTCGATTTCGTCAAGCGCACCTCGATCCTCCGGCTTGGGCCGGATCAGCTTCGTGTACTCGGGCCGGCGGCGATCGCGCTTGCCAATTCCGAGGGGCTGGATGCACATGCGCGATCGGTCGCGATCCGCCTCAATCTCGAGGGGTAAGGCATGGCCAAGGGCGTCTTCCGGCTGAGCGATGTGGTCCTCGACGACACGATCGGCCGTTCGACGCCCGATGTCGAGCACGAGCGCGCGGTCGCCATTTTCGACCTGATCGAGGAAAACAGCTTCACGCCCGTCGGGCATGAGGGCGGGCCCTATCTGCTCAATCTTTCGCTGGTCGACCAGAAGCTGGTGTTTGACATCCGCATGGAAGATGGCGGCGTTGTCGCCACCCATATTCTGTCGCTGACGCCGTTTCGCCGGATCGTGAAGGATTATTTCATGATCTGCGAGAGCTATTACGAGGCGATCCGCTCGGCCACGCCAAGCCGTATCGAAGCGATCGACATGGGCCGGCGCGGCATCCACAACGAAGGCTCGCAGACGCTGATGGACCGGCTGAACGGCAAGATCAGCGTGGATTTCGACACGGCGCGCCGGCTCTTCACGCTCGTCTGCGTGCTCTATTGGCGCGGGTGATTGCCATGGACGAGCCGCAGGCGATCGAGCACAATGGCAGGTCGTCCGGGGGCAAATCCCCCGGTGCCATCCTCTTCATGTGCGGTCTGAATACCATCCGTTCGCCGATGGCCGAAGCGATCGCTCGGCAGATGCTGCCGCAGGGCACCTATATCGCCTCGGCCGGCGTGCGTGCCGGCGAGCGCAATCCCTTCGTCGATGTCGTGCTTTCCGAGATGGGGCTTTCGCTCGGCCGGCGCCAGCCGCAGACCATGGAGGAGCTGGAGGACGATTTCTTCGATGTCATCATCACGCTCTCTCCCGAGGCGCATCACGCCGCGCTGGAACTGACGCGAGCCAATGCCGTCGACGTTATCTATTGGCCGACGATAGACCCCTCCGCCACGGACGGAACGCGCGAGCAGATTCTCGATGCCTATCGCGGCGTAAGGGACTATCTTCTCGGTCTCATCGAGAGCAGGCTTGTGGAACATCGTGGTTCGCTTTAGAGCCGCAAGTGAAACAAATGCAGAAACCCTTATCAACGTGGTTCACAAAACCGCGGCGATTGTGTAGTTTCCGCCCAAATTTCCGGCGACCCAGCCTTTTTGTCACGGGCGCCGACCTCAACCGACAGGAAAAGAAGCTTTAATGCCGAAAGAAGAAGTCCTCGAATTTCCCGGTGTCGTTACCGAACTCCTGCCGAACGCAACCTTTCGCGTGAAGCTGGAAAACGAGCATGAGATCATCGCCCACACCGCGGGCCGCATGCGCAAGAACCGCATCCGCGTTCTGGCCGGCGACAAGGTGCTGGTGGAAATGACCCCTTACGACCTGACCAAGGGCCGCATCACCTATCGTTTCAAATAGTGCGCCGCTCGCTGGAGCCGGATGCCCCGACATTTTTCGGCATCATGCTCCGGAGCCGGCTCTCATTCCCGCATGACAGGTCGAGATCTGATGGCGTTGAAACACAAGCTGATACTGGCCTCCGGATCGCCGCGTCGCGTCGAGCTCCTGCATCAGTCAGGCATCGAGCCCGCGCGCCTTATGCCCATGGACATCGACGAGACGCCGAAGAAGGCGGAGCATCCGCGCTCGCTGGCGCGGCGGCTTTCGGCGGAGAAGGGTGATGCAGCCTTTGCGGCTATCAAGAGCGATGCCGCCTGGCAGGGGAGCTATATCCTTTCGGCCGATACGGTCGTTGCCGTCGGACGGCGCATCCTGCCGAAGGCGGAGTTTGTCGACGAGGCGGCTGCAGCCCTGCATCTGCTCTCCGGCCGCGGCCATGTCGTCTACACCGGCATCTGCCTGATCACGCCGGACCGCAAGGCCCGCCAGAAGGTCGTCGAGACCAAGGTGCGTTTCAAGCGGCTCTCCGGCCGCGACATCGATATGTATCTCGCCTCCGGACAATGGCGGGGCAAGGCAGGGGCCTATGGCATACAGGGGCTTGCAGGCTCCTTCGTGCAAAAGCTCGTCGGTTCCTACACCAATGTCGTCGGATTGCCGCTTTATGAGACCATGCTGTTGCTCGCGGGCGAGGGATTCGACGTCCACGCCGGATGGCAGGAAGGATAAAGCTGATGACGAAGGCTGAAGAGATCAAGGTTGGCTCGAAGGTCGAGCCGCTGCGCAAGACGCGTCCCTGTCCGGAATGCGGCCGCCAGTCGGTGCGCGAGCACTATCCCTTCTGCTCGGATCGCTGCCGTTCCGTCGATCTTTCGCGCTGGCTCAACGGCTCCTATGCCATCCCAGTGACCGAAGACGAGACGAAGGCCGACGGCTCCGATCAGGACTGAATGAGGTTTTCCAAAGAGGTTCGATGTTGCGAACCTCCTCATTTTGTTCGCGAATTGGCAAAATTCGATTTCCTGTCAAAAAAGAGTCATTTGCGGCTGGACATGGCCGAACAAGATGCTATAACCCCGCTCGCTTCCGGGGTGAACCAACCGCCCAGCGCCTTTCACGGCTCTTCTCTCGACGCGAAGCACGGATGCCCAGATAGCTCAGTTGGTAGAGCAGCGGATTGAAAATCCGCGTGTCGCTGGTTCGATTCCGGCTCTGGGCACCACTACCAACTTTCGAAATTTTTCACTTCTGTCGGATGCCTGGTCGGTCCTGGCGACCTCCGAACGAGGGTGGAGTACGCTTCTGCGTCCATACGACTATCAAGTCGGAAGAATTATCAAACGATGCTCTCTTCGGGGTCAGGTCCTTCGGCGGTTCGATGGGCGCGGCGGAGGCCAGCTCCTCCGCGATCATCAGGATCATGGCTCGCAGCTCAAAACCGAATAGCCAACGGCGCTCGTCCGATGGAGGGAGAGTGTTTGTAAGCAGCTTTCAGCTTCGCTCGCTGAACGTTCGGCATGTCATGACAGAAATCGTTCAGCGCCAAAAGAAAGGCGACCTTGGTCAGTTGATCAGGGCGGACTATGCCGCCGCATTGAAACAAAACGATCAGCTTTGATGCAAAATCTTCCTTACTATAGTCATTGGGATCGAACCATGTCTGCTTTGCCACCTCATTAAACACTATTCGAACTTTGCCAAATCGTTCGGCATCAGAGTGCCATTGGAGAGGCGTTGCAAACGCTCCATGGTATCCCTTTCAACCAGCCTAGCGCTGGAAGCGCCTAAAAGAACTATTGAATGCTTCCGGATTCAGGGGGCGGCTAAAGTACAGTTTGAGGACGCGTTGGCCGATCGCGCTCGATCCGTAGGGCCTTAAGCATTGCAGCCTTCTCGATCCGGGCGGCAACGTCACCCGTTGTAATGGGACGGAAGACCGTGTCGGTTTTCTCTCTGATGGGGCATTGGAACCGCTTTGAACGTTTTGACATGATCACAACCAAAGATGAACTGACGGAAGGCTGAGGCTGAGAATAGCCGCCGCACCAGCGATTAAGACAGAGGTCTCTATCAGCATGCGCATCGAGCGTCGTACTGTGTTGGCAATAAGAACGTTTTGCATTTCGGCTCCTTGTTATAATTATTTTCTAGGATTTAGGCATACTATCACATTTTTTAGAAAATTTTCATAATATTTTTGATTGTTAATTTTAGCGGTAACTTACTGTTTTGGCTCTGTCATTGGGAGAGATTGAATAGCCCCGAGTTTCGCAGAGATCTCGTGTCAGATTTTCTGCTGCTTCTCGAACTCGACAGGCGATAGCATCCCGTTCCTGACGTGTTTGCGTTTCGGCTTGTGGAACATCTCGATGTAATCGAACACGTCCCGACGTGCTTCATTGCGTGATCGGTAGACCCTGCCTGCATCGGAACTGCGCGGCTGCGATATCGATACAATTGCGACATGACATGCTAGAATGTCTACGAATGGTAGAATGGTTCGATTCCGGCGCTGGGCACCATCTTTTCTCCCAAATCATGCGGACAATGAAGCGCGACGCTGGCTTCGACCAATTCTTCGTTCAGATCGCGTTTTCGGATGAGTGCCCGCCGTGCATGCTTGGTCATTGAAGTGAAGATTTTTGCGTGCGGTGTTTTGATCGCAACCATCTTATGGTTGTGTTTCATTAATTCGGTGCATGATCCCATCAAGATATTGATGACATTCGGAATCAAGCGTACGAATTATTGACAGATCACCTATTGATTCGAAGCGAGTCATACCGCACTTTAGATACGGCGGGATAAAGTGATCTCGTAAAAGCCGGCGTTAATTGCAATAGCAAGCTACCGAGGCGCCATGTTAAACAACGATGTTCTGTTCAACACGTTCGCCCGTACTTTTGAAGCACGGCGCGAAGTCGAGATGTCATTCTCAGAATACCTGGAAGCCTGCCGGGACGACCCGCTCATGTACGCAAATGCGGCAGAGCGGCTACTGGCAGCCATGGGCGAACCACTGCTGATCGATACGGCCAAGGATACAAGGCTTGGGCGTATTTTCATGAACCGGACCATCCGGACTTATCCAGCTTTTTCGGGCTTTTTCGGCATGGAAGAGACGATCGAACGCATCGTCGCCTTCTTCCGACATGCGGCCCAGGGGCTGGAGGAGCGCAAGCAGATCCTCTATCTGCTCGGGCCTGTCGGCGGCGGCAAGTCATCGCTTGCCGAGCGGCTGAAATCCTTGATGGAAGTTCATCCCATCTATGTGCTGAAGGCCGGAAACGAGCTGAGCCCGGTCTTCGAAAGCCCGCTCAGCCTGTTCGATCCCGTCACCATGGGGCCGATGATCGAGGAGCGCTACGGCATTCCGCGTCGGCGTCTGACCGGGCTTATGAGCCCCTGGTGCCTCAAGCGGCTGGAAGAGTTCGAAGGCGATATTTCCCGCTTCCGCGTCGTCAGGATACAGCCCTCAAGGCTGCGGCAAATTGCCGTCGCCAAGACGGAACCGGGCGACGAGAACAACCAGGACATTTCCTCGCTGGTCGGCAAGGTGGATATCCGCAAGCTCGAAAGTCTCGCGCAGAATGATCCGGATGCCTATAGCTACTCCGGCGCATTGAACCGTGCCAACCAGGGCATTCTCGAGTTCGTCGAAATGTTCAAGGCGCCCATCAAGATGCTGCACCCGTTGCTGACGGCGACGCAGGAAGGCAATTACATTGGTACGGAAAATATCGGTGCGATACCCTTCTCCGGCATTATCCTGGCGCACTCAAACGAGTCGGAATGGCAGACATTCAAGGCGAACAAGAACAATGAGGCATTCATCGACCGTATCTGCGTGGTGAAAGTGCCTTATTGCCTCAGGGTCACCGAAGAGCAGAAGATCTACGAGAAGCTGATCGAGGAATCCGAGCTCAGCGACGCGCCCTGCGCGCCGTCGACCCTGGAAACGCTCGCCCGCTTCACGGTTCTGACGCGGCTTTCCAAGCACGAGAATTCGACCGCGTTCTCCAAGCTTCGGGTCTATGACGGCGAGAGCCTCAAGGAGACCGATCCGAGAGCGCGCAGCGTGCAGGAATATCGCGATACGGCCGGTGTCGATGAAGGCATGGATGGGGCCTCTACCCGTTTTGCCTTCAAAGTGCTGGCGGCGACCTTCAACTACGATACGACAGAAGTCGGTGCCGATCCGGTGCATCTGATGTACATGCTGGAGCAGGCAATCCGCAGGGAACAGCTGCCGCTTGAAACCGAGAAGCTCTATATCGAGTTTATCAAGAGCGAACTCGGACCACGCTACGCGGAGTTCATCGGCAACGAGATCCAGAAGGCCTATCTGGAATCCTATTCGGATTACGGACAGAACCTCTTTGATCGCTACGTCGACTATGCCGACGCCTGGATCGAGGATGTGGACTTCAAGGATCCCGATACAGGCCAGCTTCTGGACCGCGAGCTTCTCAACCAGGAGCTCACCAAAATCGAGAAGCCGGCCGGCATCGCCAATCCGAAGGATTTCCGCAACGAGGTCGTCAAGTTCTGCCTGCGGGCGCGAGCGAGCCACGGCGGCAAGAACCCGTCCTGGACCAGCTACGAGAAGATCCGTGAGGTCATCGAAAAGCGGATGTTCTCCCAGGTCGAGGACCTTCTGCCCGTCATCTCGTTCGGTTCCAAGAAGGATGGCGAGACGGAGAAGAAACATGGCGAATTCGTCGAGCGGATGGTCGCGCGGGGTTACACCGAACGGCAGGTCCGGCGCCTTGTGGAATGGTACATGCGTGTGAAACAGGCGGGATGAGCCACCAAGGAAGAAGGAATGCACATTGTTGACAGACGCCTGAACCCAGGCGGAAAAAGTCTGGAAAATCGTCAACGATTTTTGCGAAGAGCAAAAGCGCTGGTGCAGAGAGCGGTCTATGAATCCTCTCAAAATCGCGACATTCAGGACATTCTGAAGGGTGGCGAAGTCAGCATTCCCCTGGATGGAACCGAGGAACCTCGGTTCCATCGTGGCCCAGAGGGCCTGAAGGAACATATTCTTCCCGGTAATAAGGACTTCATCGAAGGTGATGTTCTGCCGCGGCCAGAAGGTGGCGGCGGCAAGGGTCGCGCCGGTGGTGACGGCTCCGGGGAGGATGCCTTCCGCTTCATCCTGACGCGGGATGAGTTCCTCGATCTCTTCCTCGATGATCTCGAATTGCCCGATCTTGCCAAGCGGCGGTTGATGTCGGCGGATCAGATCAACCCGGTGCGCTCAGGCTATTCGGTGACGGGATCTCCCGCCAATCTCGCCATCAACCGTACGATGCGGCTTGCGATGATGCGCCGTGTCGCGCTGCATCGCCCGAAGCCGGAAACGGTCGAAAAGCTCATCGAGGAGGCCGAGGAGTGCACGGACGAGAAGCGCCGCGCACAGCTCGAAGAAGAGATCAAGAGGCTGGAATCGAAGGTCCGGCGCATTCCCTATATCGACCCGATCGACATCCGCTATCGTCGTTTCGAGAACGAGCCGAAACCGGTGGCACAGGCCGTCATGTTCTGTCTGATGGACGTCTCCGGTTCGATGACCGAGCATATGAAGGATCTCGCCAAGCGTTTCTACATGCTCCTCTATATTTTCCTGACCCGGCAGTATCGCCGTGTGGAGATCGTCTTCATCCGCCACACTGACGTCGCCGAGGAGGTGGACGAGGAGACCTTCTTCCGCAGCCCTGCAACCGGCGGCACCCAGGTTTCGAGCGCGCTCGAGGCGATGCGGCGGATCGTGCGTGACCGCTTCCCGGCGTCCGACTGGAACATCTACGCCGCCCAGGCGTCGGACGGCGACAACGCCTATTCAGACAATGCGACGACGGCAGCGCTGATGACGAGCGAGATCCTGCCCGTCTGCCAATATTTCGCCTATCTCGAAGTGGGGGAATCGCGCAGCGTCGCAATCTCGTCCGGCTCGGCGATCTGGTCGCTCTACGAACGGCTGCAGGCGGGATGGCCGGTGCTTTCCATGCGGCGTGTCAGCGATCGCAGCCAGATCTATCCGGTCTTCCACGATCTCTTCCAGCGCCGGACGGCGGAAACAAGGAGCGGATGATGGCAAAGAAGGCATCGATGGAGCGGCTTTTCGAAGGCGCGGACTGGGATTTCGCCACCATCCAGCGAATTCACGATGCCTGCGAGAAGATCGCCGTTGGCGAGCTTGGTCTCGATGTCTACCCCAATCAGATCGAGATCATCACTGCCGAGCAGATGCTCGACGTCTATTCCTCGATCGGCATGCCGCTATTCTACAAGCATTGGTCCTTCGGCAAGCATTTCGCCCATCACGAAGCTTTCTATCGCAAGGGCCTGCGCGGCCTCGCCTATGAGATCGTCATCAACAGCTCGCCCTGTATCTCCTACCTGATGGAGGAGAATACGGCGACGATGCAGGCGCTCGTCATCGCGCATGCCGCCTTCGGCCATAATCATTTCTTCAAGAACAATTATCTTTTCAAGCTCTGGACCGATGCCGAAGGCATTCTCGATTATCTCAACTTCGCCAAGAGCTATATCGCGCGCTGCGAGGAGCGCTACGGTCACGCCGCGGTCGAGCGCACGCTGGATGCCGCGCATGCGCTGATGTCGCATGGCGTGCATCGCTATGCGGGCAAGAAGACGCCGGACCTGCGCGACGAGGAGAAGCGCGAGCGCGAGCGGCGCGAATATGACGAGAAGATCTTCAACGATCTCTGGCGCACGGTTCCGGCCGGGTCGGGCAAGAAGACACAGGATCTCGATCTGGAGCGCCGGCGTGCGCTGGCCGGTCTGCCGCAGGAGAACATTCTCTATTTCCTGGAAAAGATGGCGCCGCGGCTGAAACCCTGGCAACGCGAGATCATCCGCATCGTGCGGCATGTCGCGCAATATTTCTATCCGCAGAGCCAGACCAAGGTGATGAACGAGGGCACGGCGACCTATGTGCACTATCGCATCATGACGCGGCTGCACGAGCTTGGCGGCATCGGCGACGGCGATTTTCTGGAATTTCTGAAATCGCATACCAATGTGGTTTTCCAGCCGACCTTCAACGATCCCCGTTATTCCGGCCTCAACCCGTACGCGATCGGTTTTGCCATGATGCAGGATATCGAGCGCATCGTGACGAAGCCGGAGGAAGAGGATCGCCAATGGTTCCCGGAAATCGCCGGCACAGGCGATGCCATGGCGGTGCTGCGCGATCTCTGGGCCAATTATCGCGACGAGAGTTTCATTGCACAGTTCCTCAGCCCGCACCTGATGCGCAAGATGCGCATGTTCCAGCTGACGGACGATCCGGAGGAGGAAGAGGGGCTGAGGGTTGCAGCCATTCATGATGAGCGTGGCTACCGGCGTATCCGCCGCGAGCTGTCACGGCAATATGATGTCGGCTGGATCGATCCGCATATCGAGATCGTCGATGTCGATCTTGCCGGCGATAGGCGGCTGCTGGTCAAGCATACGGTGCTGAACGGCGCGATGCTCGACGACATGGATGCCAAGCGCGTGCTGCAGCATCTGGCCGATCTCTGGAGCTATGACGTGCTGATGCAAGAGGTCGATCGCTCGGGCGCGGTGCTGCGCGATCATCTTGTGCATCCACGGTCTTCGGCGCTTGCGGCGTAAACACCTCTATCCCCGTTTTATGTCTTCGGCAGCCGGTGGTGGCCGCTCACCTGCATGCCATCCTCAGGCTGCAACTTCAGAAAGCCGGGTATGCCGAGCAGCGGGATGACCGCCATCAGCAAAAATGCAATGTGGAATTTCTCCGGCGTCAGCGGCGATCCATCCAAGGTCACCAGCCCCAGTAGCATGGCGGCGACGGAGACGCCGAAGCTGACGCTCAATTGCTGCAGCACGCCGCCCAAGCTGGTGGCGCGGCTGAGCTGTGCCGCCGGGGTATCGGAATAGGACAGCGTATTGGACGTCATGAACTGACCGGCCCGCGCCAGCCCGAAGATGAAAACATAGACGATGATGAACCAGTGCGGCGTGTCGGGCGTGATCAATGCGAAGCCCGCGACGACGGCGGCACCGAATACGGCGCTCCAGGTGAGCATGCGATCGAAGCCATAGAGCTTCAGCAGTTTTGCCGAGACCGGCCGCACGACAAGCGCGCTCAGGGCGCTGACGAAAGTCAGCGTGCCCGAGACGATCGGGCTCAAGCCGAAGCCGACCTGCAGCATCAGCGGTAGCAGGAAGGGCACGCCATTCAGCCCGACACGACAGATGCCGCCGGCAAGGGTGCCGATGCGGAAGGTGCGCAGCTTGAAGAGGGTAAGATCCACGGCTGGCGACGCCGCCGTTTTTGCGTAGCGGATGAAACCGACGAGCAGCAGGCCTGCTGCAGCAAGCGTGAGGACAATAGCCCAGCCGGGGATCGTCGGCCGGCCGATATTTTCGATGCCGTATTGTAGCAGCACGCAGCCGAGGCCGACCATGACGAAGCCGGGAAAATCGAATTTGATCGTAGCGTCGCGTTCGGTATCCTCGACATAGCGCAGCGCCATGGCCATGCCGATCATCCCGAAGGGCAGGTTTACCCAGAAAATCCAGCGCCAGGACAGATAGGTCGTCAGAAAGCCACCGAGCACCGGCCCGATCACTGGTCCGATGACGGCGGGCAGGGTCATGTAGGTCATGGCAGTCACGAGCTGGCTGCGCGGGAAACTGCGGATGAGGATGAGGCGCCCGACCGGCGTCATCATCGCGCCGCCGAAGCCCTGCAGCGCGCGCGTAGCGATGAGCATCGGCAGGCTGGTCGCCAGCCCGCAGAGGATCGAGCCGATCGTGAAGATGAAGAGGGAAAGCGTGAAGATGCGCCGGGCGCCGAAGCGATCCGCAAACCAGCCGCTCACCGGAATGAACATGGCGAGCGTCAGAATATAGGTCGTGACAGCCAGATTCATGCGAAGCGGCGTCGTATCGAGGCTCTTGGCGATATCGGGAACGGCGGTAATGAGAATGGTCGAATCCAGCTGCTCCATCAGGAAGGCGACGGCGACCACGGCGGGGATGATGTAGCGCAGGCGGGGATTGCGTTCGACCGCAAAAGTCTGACCCTGCGGATTGGGATCTATCGAATCCATGGAATGTAACGGCTTTCCAACGCCCGGCTGGGGACCGGCGCGTTTGACGATTTGCATGGATCCCTTCGGAAACCGCCTCGTGCTCTCGGGAAACATGGTGCTGGCGGCCGGTGATCCGCCGGCCATCGGAATCGTCGCCTATATGAGCACTACCGATGGCGCAGCGCAACAAAAACCGACGCGCATGAATATTTGACACCGTTTGTAAAATCGGGCGCTTCGCGGTGTGGACAGCGGATTCATTTCTTTCCGTCCCACCTTCGCGCCTCAGACATTGTCATCGACCCTCGGTGAAGGCGACGCTTGCAAATCAAAATCTAAACTTCGGACAGCCACGTACCAGAAAGCATAGCCCGCGATACCGCCGCTTATAGTAAGCACAAGGACATCAAACCTATTGGAGCCGCTTTGAAAGCCCCATGAATGAGCTGTCCAGTATCCAGCAATAGCTCCAGCTATCGGATAATAATAGGAGGGTCGCCCGAGCAATTCGCCGACGCAGATCGCCACTAGAGCGGCCTTCCACGTGATCAGGAGAGCCATCGGTACCATAGCGAAGCTAAGGCTGACCAATGCCAGCGGCACAGATACTCCCTCAGCGATTGAGTTAAAATCAGAGGCGAATGAAATCAAAGAATACGAAACGATAGCGAAATATTCAGCAACCAGCAGAGCGAAGATATTCATGAAAATCATCTTCTTGATGTTTGATTTGGCTGCTTTTGGCTCCATCTCTATCTCCGTTTCATCACATGATGGCGCGTAGCCCCCTGAGTGCTTGCTCATTGGTTGTATTCGTAACATACACCATGAAAGAGCGGCAAATACGTGCGTGCGCCGAGATCTAATTGGTCGACGGGGGAGAGGGCAATGTCCAGCGTGCCTTGTCGAAGACGATCGCGGTTCGGAGCTGCTCCGGCGAGGTTCTGCGCAACTCCAGCTGCAGATTGAAATTGTTGTTGCTCTGGAATTCCTTGAAGAAGGCAAGCTTGGCGCCGAAGGCTTGCAGCGTCACGTCCTGCAGCTTGCCGATTGTCTCGAGCGCGGCCTGAAAGTCCAACCAATGGGTCTCGTTCAGCAATAGGACGACAGTATCGACAAAGGTGCCGGCAACGGCCTTTCCGTCGTCATTGTCCGGCATGATGACCTTGATGCGGATGGCATCGATTTCACCTGATGGTTTGCCCCTGGCGATGATGAAGAAGGAAGCCGCCTTGGGATCGCCATAGGCGCCCTTCTGAACGGCATAGCTGCACTCCGAAGTGCCGGCGCCCAGCTCGCTTTGCCGCCATTCGCCTACGGATAGGCCGAATTTCTGGAGATCAGCGCAAAGCGTCTGGCCCGATATCCGCCAGCTTCGCACGAAGGCACTCAGCAGCGCGTCGATAGGCTCGTCCAGCAGATGGGATCTTTTCTTGACGAATGGCTTGGCAGTGACGGTCGCTGGCTTGACGCGGACGCTGCTTGATGCCGGGGCTGATGTCTTTGGCGCCGCTGCCGGAGGCGTGGCTGCATGAGATGGCTGCGGTTCCTGCGCGGGCGCCGTCGGCACTGCTGCGTGTTGTTCCGGTTTCGGAAACAGATTGAGATGATAACGATCATCCAGCGCCCGCAGATTGCGCATATCGTTAGCCAGGAGCGCGGTTGCGAGAATGATCGAACCGATGACAACGGCGGCAATCCAAAAGACAGCTCTGCTTTTCTTGCGAGGTGGCGCCACCGACATGGTTCAGATCACAGCTACTCCCGAGGAAACTTACCTTGCTGCAATAACTGTATGTTGAGCAGCCATGTTCATGGCTACAGCATATGCGTTTATGAACGATTGATCATTCTAATGTTTCTTTGTCAATTCATGATGTTGCTCAAAGCAGATCACGATCTTGGGCAATCGGTTTTTCCGGCTTTTTGCGTGTCTTGTCGCAAAGCTGCTGCCCGCTCCTGTGCAATCTGTTCTAGACGAAATATGCCTTGAGTGCCTTGATGGTGGCGGCATCCGTGCGGCGGGCCGATGGCGCCGAGAAGCCAAGGGTGACGGCTCGCTCATCCATCTCGGAGACGGGTGCCGAGCAAGAGGCATGGATCTCGCTGATCTGCAGGCGCGGCCATAACTGGCCGACCGTCGCAAGCGTCACGCCGGAGCCAGGCATGACGGAGATGCGACCAGCGGCGGCTGCAATCGCCTGTTCGAGCACGGCGAGCCCTTCCGCCGCGGTCTTTGCGCCGCCGGATGTCAGGATGCGTTCGAAGCCGAGGGAGATCGCGACATCGACGGCTTCCTCGACGTCGGGCACCAGATCGAAGGCGCGGTGCAGCGTCTTGCCGAGGCCTTCCGCATAGGTGGTGAGAGCCGAGAGCGTGTCAACATCAAGTCGCCCATCGGGCAGGGAGGCACCGAGCACGACGCCCGCCAGACCGAGGGTCCGCGTCGCATCGATGTCGCGCTTCATAATGTCAAGTTCATCCGCCGAATAGACGAAGCCGCCGGCGCGCGGACGGATAATGGCGTATGCCGGGACGGGCATCCTCGCCGCTGCGGCCATCAGCCCGGCACTCGGCGTCAGCCCACCAAGGGGAAGCGCGCTGCAAAGCTCAATACGATCGCCGCCGCCCTCGACGGCGGCCTTGAGGCCGGCAATATCTTCGACGCAGACCTCAAGCAGCATGGATAGGCTCTCCGGCATATCGCAGGCCCAGCAGGGCGGCACCGATGAGGCCCGGTTCCAGCTTGCACTCGCTCGGCACGACGAGAGGCCGGCCGAACTTGCGCAGGATGCGGGCACGCACAGCCTCGTCGAGCCGCACCAGGAGCGGTTCGACGTTGGAAAGGCCGCCGCCGACGGGCACGATGGTCGCGCCGGTTATGTTGATGGTCAGCGCCAGCGGCGAGGCGACCAGATCGACCATCACGTCGATCGTGCGTTCCGCGCGGCTTTCGCCCTTCAGCCAGTCGCCGATGATCTCTTCGCTGGAAAGTTCCAGTCCGTGAAGCGTCTTGTGCAGGCGTTCGATACCGCGGGCGCCACCGACCGTGTCGACGCAGCCCTTTTGGCCGCAGCCGCAGGGATAGGCGGGAATGGCAACCGGCGGATTGCCGGCAAGGGAGGCGATGATCGGGCCGTGGCCCCATTCCCCGGCAAAGCCGCCGGCTGCATTGACCAGCCGGCCATCAGCGACAAGGCCACCACCGACCCCGGTGCCAAGAATGGCGCCGAACACGATGCGATGGCCGCGGCCTGCGCCCGACATGGCTTCGGCCATGGCGAAGCAATCGGCATCGTTGGCAATCAGCACGGGATAGCCGAGTTCCGCTTCCAGATCGGCGGCAAGGTGTCGGCCGTGAATGCAGGGAATATTGGCGCAGGTGAGTGCCTGCGTATCGGGGTCGACCACACCGGCGATGGAGAAGGAGAGGCAATCCGGCTTGCCTTGCGCCTCCGCTATCACCTCGCGCAGGGCGCCAACGAATTCGGCGAAATCGTGCCTGGGCGTCGGGCGCCGCGCCAGCGGCACGATATCCGTCATGGAGCGGGCAATGCCGCCTTTGATGGCGCTGCCGCCGATGTCGAAGGAAACGATCATGAATGCCGACCTGCTGGAAACATGGCGCACTTGCTCGCACCCTTTGCCGGTCTTTGCAAGATCAATCCGGTGCGGGCCAATCCTTCCCGGGCGGGCAGTCGTCAATCCGTTGTCGGAAGCGGCAAGGTGATTCTTGCTTCGAAGCCATCGGTCCTGCCGGCCGCCGGCGAGAGCAGATCGAGATGACCGCCGATCTGGCCAACGATGCGCTCGACGATCGACAATCCCAGGCCTGAGCCCGCCGCTTTCGTCTTGCCGCGCCAGAAACGCTTCTTTAGGCCCGCAAGCTCATTGGCGGACAGCACGGCGCCGCCATTGACGACCCGGACGGTGCGGTCGTCGACGCTGACCGTCACTTCCTCATCGGCCGGGCCGTGGATCAAAGCGTTTTCGATCAGATTGCGTATCACGATCGCAAAGGCGTCGATATCGACATTGCGGAGCAATTTTCCCGAAGTCTCGTTTTCCAACAGGACGCGGCCCGCCGTGCCGGTATCGCGGTCGTAATCGCCGATGACGGTTTCGATGACGGCCGTAAGATCGGCCGGTTTGTCGCCGGTGCCGATACCGGCCTGAGCACGAGAAAGCTGCAGCAGCTTTTCCGCCAACCGGCTGAGATTGGAGAGAGATGTTTCGATGCGGCCGGCGCGTTCCGCCAGTTGCCCTTGCGGCAATTCGGCGATCAGCCGCTGCGTCTGGGCAAGCGCTCCCGCAATCGGAGTGCGCAGCTCATGGGCGCTGTTGGCGGTGAATTCCCGCTCCGCTTCAAGGGCGAGCCGCAGGCGTTCGAGCAGCAGGTTGACGGAACGGGCGATCGGCTGCAGTTCGAGCGGCAGCGTTTCGCTCTCGAGGGGCGCCATGTTGCCGCCGTCCTTGGTGGCGATCTCGGAGCGCAAGCGGTCGATCGGCCGCAGCGATCGGCCAACGATGATGCCGATGGCAATGATGCTCGCCGGAATGAGCGCCAGCAGCGGCCAGAGCAGCGCGACGCCGCTCTCGCGCAATGCCTCGCGGCGATTCTTGAAGGCATCGGCGACATGCAGGAAGATCGTCCCATCAGCCGAGGATTCGGTATAGATCCGGTATCGTGATGTATTGTGGAAGCCGATTGCCAGCGGCACCTCATAGGCGGTTGGAGGGGCATCGTGGGAATGCAGGATGACCTTGCCGTTCCCATCGAGCACTTGGTAGGTCAGATATTCGCGGTTCAGCCCCTTGTTGAGCGCTTCCAGGCTCTGGGGATCGCCGGAATGGTCGCGGTTGGCGAGATCGTCGAGCACCAGCGGCAGTAGACGCTCGGCGGTTTCCTGCAATGCGCCGTCGAAGGTTTCCGAGAGTTCCTTGTTGACGACATAAACGCCAATGCCGACCGCGATCAGCCAGAAGATGACGACCGTGCCGGTCAGCGCAGTGATCAGACGCCGGGTGATGCTGGCGCGGCTCGCGGTTTTGGCCTCACTCATCGTTCGCCCAGGCAATAGCCGACACCGCGGGCCGTCTTTATGCGATCCTTGCCGATCTTCTTGCGCAGGCGGCTGACATAGACTTCCACCGTGTTGCTCTCGATCTCGGAGCCGAAGGCATAGAGCGCTTCCTCTATCTTGTCCTTGGAGACGATGGCGCCCGGCCGCGTGATCAATAGGTCGAGCACGGCCCATTCCCGGCCGGTCAGGATGATATCCTTGCCTGCCAGCTTGACGCGGCGCTGCGGTTGATCGATTTCCAGGTCGTCGAAGCGCAGGGTCGGCTGCGGGCTGCCCGCATACCGTCGGGCAACCGCCAGGATGCGGGCCGTGAGTTCGCCGAGATTGAACGGCTTGACGAGATAATCGTCGGCACCGCTGTTCAGGCCCTCTATCCGGTCGGAAATCTGGTCGCGTGCCGTCAGGATGATGACGGGGGTTTCATCCGGCCTGCGGCGCAGCCGCTTCAAGAAATCGATGCCGCTGCCGTCCGGAAGTTGCAGATCCAGCAGGACGAGGCCGTATTGCACGGCGCTGGTGACCTCTTCCGCATCGGCTAGGTTCTTGACCCAATCCACGGCGTGAGGCCCTGCCGCGATATGGTCGCGAACCGCACCGCCGATCGTGTCGTCGTCCTCCACCACAAGAATGCGCACCTGCACCTCTCAACCGTTGAACGTACTTCAGTTAATGCCGACGGACCTATCGGGTCAATAACGGCTGAAATAAGCCATGGCTGGATGCACAGTTCATGGCTCGCTAACACAGCGAAAACGTTCCCGGTACCTATGGACAGACAGAAACGCGATGGTTACTTGTGCGGAGAATGAGGCGGCACGGGTGCCGCCGGAGGCTATTGGAGGATCTCGGTCATGCTGAAGGGAATTTCCCCGCTGTTGAATGCGGATGTGCTCTACGCACTCAAATCCATGGGGCATGGCGATATGCTCGCTGTCGTCGACACGAATTTCCCCGCCGAATCGGTCGCAAGCCAGACCGTTCTGGGCGAACTGCTGCGTATCGACAACGTGTCGTCTGCCGAAGCGGTTGCGGCGATCCTGTCGCTGATGCCGCTCGATACCTTCATCGATGATGCGGCGGCACGCATGGAAGTGGTTGGTGCGCCGGATGAGGTGCCGCAGGTGCAGCGTGAAGTTCAGGCTGTGATCGACAAGGCCGAGGGCAAGCATTGGCCGCTGACGCCGGTCGAGCGTTTTGCCTTCTATGAGCGTGCCAAGGATGCCTTTTGCGTCATTCAGACCGGCGAGCGCCGTTTCTACGGTTGTTTTACCTTGACCAAGGGCGTCATCCCGCCGGAAGCTGAGTGATCAGGCACGCTTGATCCGGATGGCGGCAAGGGCGCTGTTTCGATAAAGGAAGGCGATGGCGAGAAAGCTGGATTCCCAGGGACGGCTTGATGATGCGGCGCGAGCCGGTTGGCTCTATTATGTTGCCGGCCGCACGCAGGACGAAATCGCCGTCGCGATGGGAGTATCCAGGCAGTCGGCCCAGCGGCTGGTGTCGCTTGCCGTCGCCGAGCGGCTGATCAAGGTCCGGCTGGACCATCCGATCGCCGCGTGTCTGGAATATGCGGCAGAGCTCAAGAAGAAATTCAATCTACGGCATGTCGATATTGTGCCGAGCGATTCAGACAGCACATCCTCCACCATTGGCATTGCCGAAGCGGGTGCTGCCGAAATCGAGCGCTGGCTGCGGCGGCCCGACCCGATCGTGCTGGCGATCGGCACGGGGCGCACGCTGAAGGCTGCGGTCGATCAGCTGCCGGCGATCGAATGTCTGCAGCACCGGGTTGTGTCGCTGACGGGCAATATCGGCCCCGACGGTTCGGCCGCCTATTACAACGTCATCTTCAGCATGGCCGATGTCGTCAAGGCGCGGCATTTTCCGATGCCGCTGCCGGTGCTGGTGTCTTCCGCCGAGGAGCGCGAACTATTGCATGCGCAGGCGCTGGTGCGCTCGACGCTCGATATCAGCGCGCAGGCCGACGTGACCTTCGTCGGCATCGGCGAGATGGGTGTCGAGGCGCCGCTCTGCCTCGACGGTTTCCTTGAAAGAGATGAGATGCTTGCCCTGATGGACCGGGGCGCTGCCGGCGAGATCTGCGGATGGGTTTTCGATGGCAATGGCAAGCTCATGCCCGATGATGTCAACGAGCGTGTCGCCAGTGCGCCCTTGCCGTCGCGCGATACCTGCAGCGTCATCGGAATCGCCAAGGGCCGACGCAAATTCGAGGCAATCAAGGCGGCCGTCGTCGGTCAGCAGATCAATGGTTTGATCACCGACGAGGCAGTTGCCGAATTTTTGCTCAAGGCGTGAGCAAAAAATTTAACTCATAAAAACAAAAGGATAGGCTGCTTGCTCGGCAATGCAGCAACGAATCTGCATTGACATTTTGTCGCAAGAAGTGAGTAATTGCCCACGAGCAAAGCGAATGCTCATTTTAATCTTCTGGGAGGAAGATATGAAATTGAAAACTTTACTGCTGAGCGCCTGCTCGGCCTTGATGTTCGCCGGCCTGGCATCTGCCGAAACCCTCACGATTGCGACGGTCAATAACGGCGACATGGTCCGTATGCAGAAGCTTACGGACGATTTCAAAGCCAAGAACCCCGGCATCGACCTTCAATGGGTCACGCTCGAAGAAAACGTATTGCGCCAGAAGGTTACGACCGACATCGCTACCAAGGCCGGCCAGTACGACGTGCTGACCATCGGCACCTACGAAGTGCCGATCTGGAGCAAGCTCGGCTGGCTTGCCTCGCTCGACAAGCTTTCCGCCGACAAGGACTATGCGGTGGATGACCTTCTCCCGGCCATTCGCAGCGGTCTGACAACCGACGGCAAGCTCTATGCAGCACCGTTCTACGGCGAAAGCTCGATGGTGATGTACCGCAAGGACCTGTTCGAAAAGGCCGGTCTTAAGATGCCGGACGCACCGACCTGGGACTTCGTTGCCGATGCGGCCCGTAAGATCACCGACAAGGACCATGAAGTCTACGGCATCTGCCTTCGCGGCAAGGCTGGCTGGGGCGAGAACATGGCGTTCTTGACGGCGATGTCGAATTCGTTCGGCGCTCGCTGGTTCGATGAGAAGTGGAAGGCACAGTTCGACCAGCCGGAATGGAAGGACACGCTCGACTTCTACGTCAAGCTGATGAAGGATGCCGGCCCTCCGGGTGCTTCTTCCAACGGCTTCAATGAGAACCTGGCCCTGTTCCAGTCCGGCAAGTGCGGCATGTGGATCGACGCCACCGTTGCTGCTTCCTTCGTTTCCGATCCGAAGGAATCGAAGGTCGCCGACAAGGTCGGCTTCGCTCTGGCTCCGGATAAGGGCCTCGGCAAGCGCGGCAACTGGCTCTGGGCATGGAACCTCGCCATCCCGGCTTCGTCGAAGAAGGCTGAAATCGCAGAAAAGTTCATCTCCTGGGCAACCAGCAAGGAATACACCAACCTTGTCGCTCAGAAAGAAGGCTGGCTGAATGCACCTCCCGGCACCCGTACGTCGCTCTATGCGAGTGCGGACTACCAGAAGGCAGCGCCTTTCGCCAAGATGACGCTCGACTCGATCAACTCGGCTGATCCGACACATCCGACCGTCAAGCCTGTGCCCTATGTTGGCGTCCAGTTCGTCGCCATCCCTGAATTCCAGGGTATCGGCACTGCTGTCGGTCAGCAGTTCTCGGCCGCTCTCGCCGGCCAGATCTCGGTCGATCAGGCTCTGAAGGCTGCCCAGCAACTGACGGAACGCGAAATGAAGAAGGCCGGCTATCCGAAGTAAGGGCCTTCGAAGCTAAGGAAAGCAGCGGCCCCCTCTCGAGCACTGCTTTCCTCTAGGCCGCCGAGCGCCGAACTGCCCTTGGCGGCCCTTTTGTTTCAGCCGGTCCGCGGCCACCCCCTCCTTTAAAGATAGGTCGGTACTTGCCATGGCAACGTTGCACACCCGTTCCACCGCACGCGTCATGATGGCGCCTTCGGTTCTGCTCCTCTTTGCTTGGATGATCGTCCCGCTCGTGATGACGATCTATTTCTCGACGCTGAACTACAATCTGCTGAATCCCGGCACGCACGATTTCCTCGGGTTTCTCAACTACGAATACTTCATCACCGATCCGGCCTTCCTCAGCTCGCTGATCGTGACGTTGCTGCTTGTCGGCGGTGCGTTGCTGATCACGGTCGTCGGCGGCATTGCGCTGGCACTCCTTCTTGATCAGCCGATCTTCGGCCAGGGCATCGTGCGCATGTTGGTGCTTGCGCCCTTCTTCGTGATGCCGACGGTCGCAGCCCTCATCTGGAAGCATATGTTCATGAACCCGGTGAACGGGCTCCTGGCACATCTCTTCCGGTTCTTCGGGCTTGATCCGCTGACCTGGCTGGAGACGGTTCCGCTGCTGTCGATCATCATCATCATCGCCTGGCAGTGGCTGCCTTTCGCGACACTTATCCTGCTGACTGCCCTGCAGTCGCTGGATGAGGAGCAGAAGGAAGCTGCCGAGATGGATGGCGCCGGACCGGTTTCGAAGTTCATCCATATCATCCTGCCGCATCTGGCGCGGGCCATCACCGTCGTCATCCTGATCGAGACGATCTTCATGCTGTCGGCCTTCGCCGAGATCCTCGTCACCACCAACGGCGGTCCGGGCACGGCGACGACGAACCTCACTTATCTCGTCTATTCGCAGATCGTTCTGTCGCAGGACGTCGGCGGCGCATCGGCGGGCGGCATCATCGCCGTCATCCTCGCCAATATCGTCGCGATCTTCCTGATGCGCGCAGTCGGCAAGAATCTGGAGGCTTGAGATGGCACGCAAAGTCACCACGCAACGCAAGATCGTTGTATCGATCGCCGCCTGGATCGTGGCAATCCTTATCTTCTTCCCGATCCTGTGGACGATCCTGACGAGCTTCAAGACGGAAGGCGATGCGATTGCCTCGCCGCCGCAGTTCCTCTTCTTCCACTGGACGCTGGAGAACTATTTCGAGGTGCAGTCGCGCTCGGACTACTTCCTCCACTTCGGCAACTCGGTCATCATCGCCTTTGGTTCGACCTTTCTCGGCCTGCTCGTCGCAGTACCCGCCGCCTGGGCCATGGCATTCTCGCCGACCAAGCGGACCAAGGACGTCCTGATGTGGATGCTGTCGACGAAAATGATGCCGCCGGTCGGCGCCTTCATCCCGATCTACCTGTTGTTCCAGAGCTTCGGTCTCCTGAACAACCAGTTCGCCAGCCGGGTGGGCATGGTCGTCGTGCTGATGCTCATCAACCTGCCGATCATCGTCTGGATGCTCTACACCTACTTCAAGGAAATTCCTGGCGAAATCCTCGAAGCGGCCCGCATGGACGGTGCGACGCTGGCAAAAGAGATCATCTATGTCCTGACGCCGATGGCGATTCCCGGCCTTGCCTCGACGATGCTGCTCAACATCATCCTCGCCTGGAACGAGGCCTTCTGGACGCTCAACCTCTCCGCGGTCGATGCGGCGCCGCTGAGCACCTTCATCGCCTCCTATTCCAGTCCCGAGGGCCTGTTCTATGCCAAGCTTTCGGCGGCATCGACCATGGCGATCGCTCCGATCCTGATCCTTGGCTGGTTCAGCCAGAAGCAACTCGTTCGCGGCCTGACCTTCGGCGCGGTTAAGTAAGGAAGAGAAACATGGGTAGTATTGTTCTCAAACAAGTCTCCAAGGTCTTCGGCGAAGCCAAGGTCATTCCTTCCATCGACCTCGAGATCGACAACGGCGAGTTCGTGGTATTCGTCGGCCCGTCGGGCTGTGGCAAGTCGACGCTGCTGCGTCTGATCGCCGGCCTCGAAGACGTCTCCGGCGGTCAGATCATGATCGACGGTAAGGACGGCACCAATCTGAAGCCGTCCGATCGCGGCCTTGCCATGGTGTTCCAGTCCTACGCGCTTTATCCGCATATGAGCGTGCGCAAGAACATCGCCTTTCCGCTGAAGATGGCGAACATGCCGCAGGCGGAAATCGACAAGAAGGTTGCGGATGCCGCGCGGGTCCTCAACCTGACTGACTATCTGGAGCGCAAGCCGCGCCAGCTTTCCGGCGGTCAGCGCCAGCGTGTCGCCATCGGCCGCGCCATCGTGCGCCAGCCGGCCGCCTTCCTATTCGACGAGCCCTTGTCGAACCTCGATGCAGCGCTGCGCGTCAACATGCGCCTTGAGATCAGCGAGCTGCATCAGCAGCTGAAGACGACGATGGTCTATGTGACGCACGACCAGGTCGAGGCCATGACCATGGCCGACAAGATCGTCGTGCTCAACCGCGGCAATATCGAACAGGTCGGCTCGCCGCTGGAGCTCTACCGCAGCCCGCGCAACCTCTTCGTCGCCGGCTTCATCGGCTCGCCGAAGATGAATTTCGTCAAGGGCGCCTATGCCCAGAGCCTCGGCGGCGACACGATCGGCGTCAGGCCGGAACATACCCTGCTGTCGACTACCGCAGGCGACTGGCAGGGCAAGGTGCTCGTGGCCGAACATCTCGGTTCCGACACTTTCCTGCACATCGACGTTGACGGGATCGGCACGGTGACTGCGCGCGGCTCGGGCGATTTCCCGGCCCGGGCCGGCGATACCGTCTACCTGACACCGGACAAGGCGCATATTCACCGGTTCAACGCCGAAGGGCTTGCGATTTCAGCCTAAAAGCCAAGGCCGTGTGCGCTGGAGCGGGCACGGCCGACGCATCTGTTCCGGTTCGCATCATCGATCTGCGTGCACCGGTCAAGCATACCAGCCGGCGCGGGTTTCCCAGCCGCCCGGAGCCAAGACCTTTCAGAAGGACCAGAGACATGACGTGCAAATTATCGCTCGCAACTCTCCAGCAGGCGGCTGCAAAGGTGGCCATTCCTGCCTATGACCGGAAGTCGCTTTCGGCTGGTATCGTGCATTTCGGTGTCGGCAATTTCCATCGTGCCCATCAGGCAATCTATCTCGATGACCTTTTCAATACGGGCGAGGCGCATGACTGGGCAATCATCGGCGCCGGCGTATTGCCGTCGGATGCAGCCATGCGTGAAAAGCTGGCCGCCCAGGACTTCCTGACGACCGTTGTCGAGCAGGACAACAACCGCACGGCTGCGCGTGTCACCGCGCCCATGATCGACATCCTGCCGGTCGGCGACGCCAGGGCGATCATTGCCAAGCTCGCTGACCCGACAATCCGCATCGTCTCGATGACGATTACCGAGGGTGGCTACTTCATCGATGCTTCGGGCAAGTTCAATCCCGCCCATCCGGCAATCGTGGCCGATGGGCAGAACCCGGATGCGGCGAAGACGGTGTTCGGCCTGATCGTCGCCGGTCTGAAGGCGCGTCGCGCTGCCGGCCTGCCACCCTTCACCGTCATGTCCTGCGACAATATCCCCCATAATGGCGGCGTCACCAAAGCCGCCGTCGTCGGCACGGCAAAGCTTTCCGACCCGGCCTTTGCCGATTGGATCGCCGCGAACGTCGCCTTTCCGAACGGCATGGTCGACCGCATCACGCCGGCAACGGGTGCGCGTGAGATCGACTTGCTTAAAGAAGCTTTCGATATCGAAGACAACTGGCCGGTCTATTGCGAAGAGTTCAAGCAATGGGTGCTGGAGGACAATTTCCCGGCCGGTCGCCCGCCGCTTGAAAAGGTCGGCGTCACCTTCGTGCCCGACGTCACTCCCTATGAGCACATGAAGATCCGCATCCTCAATGGCGGCCATGCGGCCATCGCCTATCCGGCGGCGCTGATGGATATTCATTTCGTGCATGAAGCTATGGAAGAGCCGCTGATCCGCGCCTTTCTGGCCAAGCTCGAAAATGACGAGATCATCCCCGTCATCCCGCCGGTGCCAAATACCGTGCTTGCGGATTACTTCAAGCTGATCGAACACCGCTTCGCCAATCCAAAGATCGCCGATACCATCCCGCGCCTGGCGCAGGACGGCTCGAACCGCCAGCCGAAATTCATCCTGCCATCGACGGCCGATCGTCTCCGCCGCGGCGAGGATATTGTCGGCCTATCGCTCGTTTCAGCGTTGTGGTGCCGTTACTTCGCCGGCAAGAGCGACAGCGGCAAGGAGATCGTCTTCAACGATGCCAGCGCCGATCGACTGCATGAGGCGGCCCTCAAGGCGAAGGACGATCCGAATGCCTTCCTCGTGTTCGACGACATCTTCGGAGATGTCGCCAAATCCGATCTTTTCCGCAAGCGCTTTGCGCATGCACTGAAAACGCTGTGGGAAAAGGGTACCCGCGTCACCCTGCAGCTATACTTGGACAACAAACTCGCGGAATAATTTCGAACGGTCGGACTTCTCCTGTTCCGGCCGTTTTCCATTGTCCCGCCGGTATTTCGGGCATGACAGGGCTACGAATAGAATTCAGGTTGGATCTGTGATGGCGGATGCGGGAACAGGGCTCGTAATCTTCGATTGCGATGGTGTGCTTGTCGACAGCGAGCCGCTGTCGGTCGGCGTGCTCATTCAGGCGATGCATGATGTCGGCGTCGAGATGAGCGAAGAGGATGTCTATAGCCGCTTCCTCGGCAAGAGCCTGGCGACGCTCGTTGATACGATGCAGACGGAATTCGACGTCTTTATCGATCAGGCATTTCTCGACCGCATCCGCAACGATCTCTATGAACGCTTCAAGCATGAGCTGAAGCCGATCGACGGTATTGGCGCGACGCTGGATGCGCTTTCGCTGCCGCGCTGCGTCGCCTCGTCCAGCCAGCTGGAGCGCATCCGCCTCTCGCTCGGCGTGACCGGACTGCTGGACAGACTGGAGCCGAATATATTCAGTGCCAGTATGGTGAAACGCGGCAAGCCGGCGCCGGATCTTTTCCTCTATGCGGCCGAAAAGATGGGCGTGGCGCCGAAGGATTGCATCGTCGTGGAAGATAGCCCGGCGGGCATCACGGCAGCGCGCGCCGCCGGCATGACGGTCTTTGCCTTCACCGGTGGTTCGCATGCCCATTCGCCGAGTTACCGGGCGGAGTTGGAGCAGCTTTCGCCGGAAGTCGTGTTTGACGCGATGCCGGAATTGATACAACTTGTCCGCAACAAGAGATAAGTGGGCGGGACCTCTTTTGCATGCGTGATCACGTGGTTGCGGTCGATATCGGCACAGGCAGCGCGCGCGCTGGTGTCTTCACCGCGAGCGGTTCACTGCTGGGTAAAAGCGAACATCCGATCCTGATGAATCGCCCGCGTGAAAACCACGCCGAGCATGATTCTGAAGACATATGGACTGCCGTCTGCACCGTCGTTCGCGCAGCGGTAAAGGCTGCCGGCGTCGACTCCTCCGTCATCGGCGCGATCGGCTTCGATGCGACCTGCTCGCTGGTCGTGCGTGACCGCGATGGCGGGCAGCTCACCGTTTCCACCGGCGGCGAGAAAAGGTTCGACACCATCGTCTGGCTCGATCATCGGGCGTTGGCTGAGGCGGATTACTGCACGGCGACGAAGCACGCGGTTCTTGAATATTCCGGCGCGTTCATGTCGCCCGAAATGGAAATGCCGAAGCTGATGTGGCTGAAGGAAAACCTGCCGGAAACCTGGGCTGAGGCCGGCTATTTTTTCGACCTCGCCGATTTCATGACATGGAAGGCGACCGGTTCACTTGCACGGTCGCGTTCGACGCTGGTGGCGAAATGGAACTATCTTGCGCATCGCGAGCCGGGCTGGCAGGCCGATTTCCTCAATGTGATCGGCCTTGGCGATCTGCGCGAACGCGGCAGCCTGCCTGACGAGAGCGTTGCCGTTGGACGGTCTATCGGCACACTGACGGCCGAGGCGGCGCAAGCGCTGGGTCTCGACCGTAAATGCCATGTCGGTGCGGGCATGATCGACGCCTACGCGGGCGCGCTTGGCGCGCTTGCAGCCCATGCCGGCGACGCCACCACGTTGGAACATCAACTGGCGCTGATTGCGGGAACCTCGAGCTGCGTGGTTTCCTTTGCGCGCGAGCGCAAGCGCAGCACAGGCATGTGGGGGCCATATTACGAGGCTGTCTTCCCGGGGATGTGGCTCGCCGAGGCCGGGCAGTCGGCGACGGGCGCGCTGCTCGATCATATCGTCAGCATGCATGCGGCCGGTGGGCCGCCGACAGCGGCGTTGCACGATCGTATCGTCCGGCGGATTGCGGAGCTTAGGCGTGCGGAGGGCGATTCCCTTGGCGGGCGTATCCATGTGCTGCCCGATTTTCACGGCAATCGCTCGCCCCTTGCCGATCCGCATGCGTTGGGCGTCATCAGCGGCATGACGCTGGATGCGTCCTTCGATGGCCTCTGCCGGCTGTACTGGCGCACCAGCGTCGGTATTGCGCTCGGCATTCGCCATATCCTGGAGCGAATGCGGGATTATGGCTATGTGCCCGACACGCTGCACGTCGCCGGCGGCCATGTGAAGAATTCGGTGCTGATGGAACTCTACTCGGACGTGACCGGCTGCAAGGTGGTCATCCCGAAGATGAACGAAACCGTGCTGCTTGGCACGGCAATCGCAGCTTCCGTCTCCTGCGGGATTCACGAAAGCCTCGGCGTTGCCGGCGCCGCCATGTATCCGGGCGGTCATGAGCGGCTGCCGAATGCCGAAAAAACGAAACTCTATGATCGCGACTACCGGCGTTTCCTCGCCATGTATCGCCATCGCGCGGAGCTGGACGCCATGGAATAGGCGGCTTACCGGAGCGGTGCCTGGGCGAACATGCCCTGAAGCTCTTCTATGCGGCGCGTCCTCGTTTCCGCCGCTTCGCCCGCGGCGTGAGCAACTGAAGTCGCCAGATATTCCAGCAGCGCCATTATGGCTGAAAGATTTTCGCGGCTGTTGGCGCGCTGCGGCGGCAGGGATAGCGTGATGTTTGCGAATTCATGCGCCCATTCCGTGAATTGTCCAGTTAACAGCAATACCTTGTAGCCTGCCCGACGAGCCGAGCGAGCCAGAAGCCGTGAGGTGACAAAGTTCGGGGAGTCGATGACGACAAGTAATCCGTCTTCGGCGGGCTCACCGAACAGCTCGATGTAGCTGCCATTGGCGCCGTCAAGGAAAAGGACCTGATCGCGGGCGAAGGTCAGGCGATCGCGAAAATAACGACCGATCCCTGCGAGACTCGGGTGAGAGGTGACAAAGACATGTCCGGAGGACAGAATTGTCGAAACCGCGTCGCGCCATTGCGGCTGGCCGGCGAGGTTGTAGATATGCTGCAGCATCTCGATCTGTTCGGCAATCTGCGTCGCAAGCGGGCGCCCTTCGCTCGCATCTTTCTGCAACTGTTCCAGGATATTGGGCAATTGCGATGTGATACCGGGCGCATTTTCCTTGAGGTGCACCTTTATCCCATCGAGACCGTGGTAGCCGAGCGACCGCAGAAACCTACCTACCGTCATCGGGCTCAATTCCAGCCTGTCGGCAACGGAGGAGGCCGTCTCGAAGGGTAGTTCATTCAAATGCTCGGAGAAATACTTAGCAATTCTTCGTTCGGCCGGAGTGCCGATCTTTATATATTGTCTAAGTTTCTGGCTAAGGTCTTCCAAGTTTTGCGCCTCTTTGATGGTCTTTTCGATGTTATGTTGCGCCAATTTCTACGCCCATTGGCTATTCAATTTTGATCTGGCCGCCGTTCTTGTTGCGGTTGTTGTTCCTAATGTGGCGTACAGAATATATTAGTGCAAAATGTATTACAATAATTCAAATTTTTAATTGTCACATTCATATATCTCTGCGGGATATTGATATCGATACAACCGCTTCTTAAGTGTCCATTTGCCACTAAGAGAGGTAGAACGAATGATTGGCCTTGCCGCCCGCCGCTCCTTCGAGAATCTTTTTGCGCCTGAAACGCGCAAAGTTTTCTGGAAGGTACTCGGCCTTACATTGCTGGCGCTCCTCGTGCTGTGGTTCGTCCTGCGGGGCGTCTTTAATTTCCTCGTATTGCCTTGGCTGCAGGGCTTCATGCCATTCACCTCGGATTGGACGGGTTGGCTCACATTCCTTCTTGCCATCTTTGCCGGGATTGCATTGGCATTGGCGATGGCGCTGCTGATTTCACCGGTCACGGCGCTGATTGCCGGCCTGTTTCTCGACGATGTCGCCGAAGTGGTGGAAAAGCGCGACTATCCGGGTGATGCGCCGGGAACGGCAATGCCAATCGTCGCGGCGATGAAGAGTTCCCTACGCTTTCTCGGCGTCGTCATCGTCGGCAACATCATGGCGCTGTTCCTGCTGTTCATTCCGGGCGTCAATCTCGTCGCCTTCTTTCTGGTGAACGGCTATCTGCTGGGGCGGGAATTCTTCGAATTTGCCGCCATGCGTTTCCGCTCGCCGGACGAGGCGCGGGAATTCCGCGTCAAGCACGCCCTCATGGTCTTCCTGGCCGGCCTGGTGATCGCGGCGTTTCTGGCGATCCCGCTGCTCAATCTGCTGACGCCGCTCTTTGCTGCCGGCATGATGGTACATCTGCACAAGCTGATCTCGCACAGGGAGACCAGCCTGCGGTCAGGGCAGACTTAGCTCGCCGCTTCCGCTCCGATGATCTGAGGCGGAAGTTCGACCAGAGGAGCAGGTATGTCCCAGGTCTTTTCCGGCGAGCGACAGAGGTCGGCAATGACGCAGCGTTCGCATTCGGGCTTGCGCGCCTTGCAGACATAGCGGCCATGCAAGATCAGCCAATGGTGTGCGTGGTAGAGATACTGGTCGGGAATGATCTTCATCAACCGCTGCTCGACTTCGTCGGGCGTCTTGCCCGGAGCCAATAGCAGCCGGTTGGCGATGCGGAAGATATGCGTGTCGACGGCCATCGTCGCCTGACCGAAAGCCATGGAAAGCACGACATTCGCGGTCTTGCGGCCGACGCCGGGTAGGGTGATCAATTCTTCGCGGGTGCGCGGCACCTCGCCACCGAAATCCGTGATCAGCTTTTCCGACAGAGCCACGACGTTTTTCGCCTTATTACGGTAAAGGCCGATCGTCTTGATATATTCGCGGATGCGCTCCTCGCCGAGATCGAGCATCTTCTGCGGGGTATCGGCAACGGCAAAGAGGGCACGCGTCGCCTTGTTGACGCCGGCGTCGGTCGCCTGCGCTGAAAGCGCCACGGCAACGACCAGCGTGAAAGGATTGACGTGCTCCAGCTCGCCCTTGGGTTCCGGCCGCTGGATGGAGAAACGCCGGAAGATCTCTTCCAAGTCCGCTTTGGAATAAAGGCTCTTTCCCGCCGGCTTGCGGCCTGCGGTCGCATTTGACTTTTTCGCGGTTTGGGCGCTGGATTTGATCTTTGGATTTGCCATAAGCGACCTATACTCAAGTCCTATGACGAAACGCAACGCCGATACGGCTGGAGACGGCAACAGGCCGGTTTTCGCTGCCGAATTGTTTCCCCATCGCTCGCTGTCGCGAAAGGGGTTCAGGGTTATGCTGGCCTTGGCAGGCATCTTCTCTCTCTTCTACAGCATTCTCTTCGTCACGCGCGGCGCCTGGCCGATCGGCATTTTCTTCGGCGCCGATTTCTTCCTGCTCTATGGCGCCTTCTGGCTGAATTACCGCTCGGGCCGTGTGCGCGAAGAGGTGACGGTATCGCGCACCAACGTTTCCATCCGCAAATTCTCGCCGACGGGCCGCATGGTGGAGCATGATTTCAATCCGTTTTGGACGCGGTTCCTGGTTCGCCGTCACAGCGAGATCGGCGTTGTTTCCATGCATGTCCGCGACAGAAGCCACGACACCGATGTCGGTTCCTTCCTCAATCCGGAAGATCGTGAGAGCTTTGCCAAGGCCTTCAAGCGTGCCTTGGCGAGCGTGACGCAACGGATATGAGCGGCCTTTACAGACCGGCGATATCACATTTTTGCAGAGAGACCACTGGCGCAAGAAACGGGTGGTTTTAGCCGTCTTGCCGTGGTTTTCTCCTTTTCAAGGAGAAAGATCATGAATGCGATTGCACAGCTGAAGAAAGACATCACCCCGGAAGGTCAGGATTACGACACCGTGCGGGAGGTCATCGAGCTCATCACTGAGGAATATCGCGACCAACCGTCGCTGGAGATGCTGGCCGAAAGGCTCGGCCAGTCGCCGACCCAGCTGCAGAAGACGTTTACACGCTGGGCCGGGCTGTCACCCAAGGCTTTCCTTCAGGCCGTCACGCTCGACCATGCCAAGCGGCTCCTGCGCAAGGAGGATCTGCCGCTGCTGGAGACCTCTTTCGAGGTCGGCCTTTCCGGACCAAGCCGACTGCACGATCTCTTCGTCACGCATGAGGCGATGTCTCCGGGCGAATGGAAGGCGAGGGGCAGCGGTCTGGTGATGCGCTATGCGTTTCACATCTCGCCCTTTGGCCTTGCCTTGATCATGGTCACCGATCGCGGCCTTGCGGGTCTCGCTTTCAGCGATTCCGGCAATGAGAAGGCGTGCCTCGCCGACATGACCTGCCGCTGGCCGAATGCAGAGTTCATCGAAGATCCGCATGCGACGGCACCTTATGCGGCCCGCATCTTCGAGCGAGGGAACTGGTCGAGTGATCAGCCGCTGCGGGTCGTGCTGATCGGTTCGGATTTCCAACTCCGCGTCTGGGAGAGCCTTTTGAAGATCCCGATGGGCCGCGCGGTGACCTATTCCGACATCGCAAGGGATATCGGTCAGCCGACCGCCATGCGGGCCGTGGGTGCGGCTGTCGGCCGCAATCCGATCTCTTTTGTCGTGCCCTGCCATCGTGCGCTCGGGAAGAACGGGCAGCTTACGGGGTATCACTGGGGGCTGACGCGCAAGCGGGCGATGCTGGGATGGGAAGCCGGGGATGCTTGAGGGAGGCTGAGGCTCTGAAGTTTGCGGAGGAGGGTGCGCACTCTCCGTAAACTTGTATCAAGCTTCTCAAGCCGCCTTCGCCATAGCCATCTGCAGCAGCACCTTCGCAGCACTTTCATCCGTAATCAAAGTATTGCAGCCGATGCGCTTGATGGTGGCGCTGATCGCCCGGGCGCGGTGGGCGCCGCCGGAGGAGATCACGATGTGCTTGGCCTTTTTCAGCGTATCGAGATCGACGGACATGACGCGCTTGTTGATCGGGTGATCGACGGAATTGCCCTCGGCGTCGAGGAAGTTGAACATGGTGTCGCAGACGCAGCCCATTTCGATCAGCTCTTCCAGCTCGCGTTTCGAAATGAAACCTTCCGACAGCGATGTCGAGTGCGGTCCGATGTCGCCGCAGCTGACGATAGCGAGATCGAGATTCTCCGCGAGGCGGTAGATGGCTTCCAGCCCGCATTTCTCGATGAGATTGCGCTTGGTCTCGACGGAGTCGACGAGAAGCGGCGCCAGGAACATGTAGCACTCCGCGCCGAGCTGGCTTGCCAGACGCCAAGTGTAATCGATCGGATTGGTCTGATGGACGGCGACGATGCCGCCGAGCAGGGAAACCACCTTGCAATTGTCACGGCGGGTCGGGCGGAAGCTTGCAAGCGACGCGGTCATCGTCCGGCCCCAGCCGACGCCGATCGTATAGTTGTCGGGGATGGCTTCGGTCAGGAACTGGCCGAGCGCCAGGCCGACGCTCTTTGCCTGTGCGTTCACATCTCCATTGGCCGGCTCGGGAACGACGATCGCTTCATCGAGGCCAAAGGTGCGCTCGAGCTTGATCGCCAGTTCAACGCAGTCATCGATGCCTTCAGTGATCCAGATCTGCACCTCGGCCCGGCGCATGGCCTCATCCAGCAGGCGGATGACGGTGGTGCGGCTGATACCCAGCTGTTCGGCGACATCTTTTTGCGTCAGGCCCTGGTTGTAATAAAGCCAGGCGGCGCGAAGCCTCAGGGAGGAGGTCTCCGAATAGGCGGTGTGGGTTCCGCGTCTCAGTTTGGCCACAGGTCCTCCGGCGAGATTGTCGCATGCGCCGTTTAACGTCATGATCCGCCTGAGATGCGAAAAGGAATGATGGCGGATGACTGGAGCAGGCGAGATCGGCTCTTCTGCTGCCGATATTCTATGACATGAAACTTATGTCAATCGAATTGCACAAATGTCCTTGACTTTTCGATGCGAGATTGCTGATAGTCGGTGATGAGGAATTCGGTCTTGTCCAACCGAGGAGGACAATGTGCGAGTGCTGCTGCAAGCAAGTGCCAGACCGGACAGGGAGCCATATAGGGCGCCCGGTGCCGGTGAAAAGCCTGCTTTCGGAAGGTTGTTTCTTCACTGCTCGGCCGTTCACCGGAAATGGAACTCCAGCGCGTTTTATCCCGTTACCGACACATAGGAGAAGGAAGGCTACACCCTGACGCCTTCGGTCCCGTCCGGCGAAAAGACCGGATCTGCTGCCAACATCTCCCATCCCGATGGGCTTCATTCAACAAGGATACCTGTTATGACTTCCAAGCTTGACCAACTCCGCGCCATGACCACGGTCGTGGCCGACACCGGCGATATCGAGGCAGTTGCCCGCCTGAAGCCGGTGGATTGCACCACCAACCCGACGATCGTGTTGAAGGCACTGGGCACGCCGATGTTCGCCGACGCGATCAAGGAAGCCGTTGCCTGGGGCAAGAAACAGGGCGGTGCCTCCGAGGCCGTGGTTGCCGCCGTTGCCGACCGCCTGGCAATTTCCGTCGGTGCAGCGCTTTCCGGCCTCGTTCCCGGTCGTGTCTCGACCGAAGTCGATGCCGACCTCTCCTTCAACACGGAAGCTTCGCTTGCCAAGGCCCGCGCCATCATCGCCGCCTACAAAGAGCGCGGCATCGAGCGTGACCGCATCCTGATCAAGCTCGCTTCCACCTGGGAAGGCATCCGCGCCGCCGAAGTGCTGCAAAAGGAAGGCATCGACTGCAATCTGACGCTGCTCTTCAGCAAGGCCCAGGCGATTGCCTGCGCCGACGCCAAGGCATTCCTCATTTCGCCCTTCGTCGGCCGCATCCTCGACTGGTACAAGAAGTCGACCGGCAAGGACTACACGGCAGAGGAAGATCCGGGCGTCGTCTCGGTGCGTGACATCTACCACTATTACAAGGCCAACGACATCAAGACGATCGTCATGGGCGCTTCCTTCCGCAATACCGGCGAAATCGAAGCGCTGGCCGGCTGCGATCGCCTGACGATCAGCCCGAACCTGCTTGACGAACTTTCCAAGGATGAAGGCAAGCTGGAGCGCAAGCTCTCGCCGGAGCCTAAGGGCTCGGTCGAGAAGATCGCGGTCGACGAAAAGACCTTCCGCTGGATGATGAACGAAGATGCGATGGCTACTGAGAAGCTCTCCGAAGGCATCCGCGCCTTCGCCAAGGATCTCGGCACGCTGCGCGCCATGGTCAGCAAGGAACTGCAGCTCGCAGCCGCTTGACGGTGATCGGGCGTCTCTCCGTCGGGGGGAGCTATGATTCGACAGGGTGTCGCAGGGATGCGGCGCCCTTTTTGTTTGTAGACAGGGCTTTGAGGTCGCCGCAGTTAGACGGCATGGGCGCAGCCTTAGAGAGACCAGAGGCGCTTTGCATTGAGGCGATAGAGCCGATTGCGTTCGTCGGCACTGACACCATGCATCAGGGCATGAGTGGCGGCGACCCAGGTGGAGAGATTGCCGCCAAGCGTGCAGACGGGCCAATCGCTGCCCCAGATGACGCGGTCCCAGCCGAAGCTTGCGATGCAATGTTCGACGAATGGCCGTAACGTTTCCGGCGACCAGTTGTCCGGATCGGCATAGGCGACAACGCCGGAAATCTTCACGATGGCATTCGGCCGTTTCGCCACCTCGCTGATGCCCAACGACCAGCTTTCGCTCAGCCCATCCTTCACCGCAGGCACGCCACAATGGTCGAGGATGAAGCGAATATTTGGATTGAGGTCGATGAGCGCGATCGCCTTGGATATCTGATGCGGCAGGACGCAGAGATCGAAGGTAAGGCGGGTATCGCTTAGCCGCTTCAGGTTTTCGCGGAAGAGGACACCCTCTGAGACGTCATCCGGCACGACATGCAGCACGCGGCGGAAGCCTTTGACGAAGGGGTCGGCGAGCGCTCGCTCGAGATATGCGGGAAAGTTGGGGCTTTCGGGACGGCAGGCGGCGATGGCGCCGCGCAGCAGGCTGTCGGGCTCGCGGCTCAGGCCTTTGACATATTCGGTCTCGCGCTCGATATCCTCTTCGGCGACATCGACTTCCATGTGCAGCGTGTCGGTGATCCCAAGGCGTTTGGCCTCTCGCGCATAATCTTCATAAAGACTGTCACGATTGAGTGCGCCGGCATCCGCCAGCCAAGGATAGCCCAGCCGCTTGCGGTCAACGATGTGAAGATGGCTGTCGAAAAGCATGGCGTTCCTCCCCGAGCTGCTAGCTCTCTACATACTCACAGAAGAATTATTCATTCAAATAAAAATTATAGCTCGGCCTGGTCCACAGTCCCCGCGACGATTTCGGAGATCGCCTTGGCTGTTTGCCGCACATATTCGACTACTTGCTGACGCGTCGGCGCCTTCGGGTTCACGGCCTGGATATAGGGGCAGGTCAACGCGGCCAGCGCATTACCGTCCATCGCCAGAACGGGCGCGGAAATATTGTGAACGCCACTCGTCTGCAGGCTGTCCATGGTTTCGAAGCCGTTCTCGCGGATTGCCGAGAGCTTCTCTTCGAGATCCGCAGGTGGCTCCTCAGGGTCCGGTTCCTGGCGCCTTTGCTCGTTGATCATCATCTGGCGCTGCTTTTCATCCTTGAATGCCAGGAGAATGTGACCTGAGCCGGTATTATAGAGATTGAGCTGGGCACCGACACGGATCGAGATGCCCCAATAGGTCGGCGAATCCTGCTGGGCAATGACGACGACGGAGCCGCGATCGTATATCGCCAGATGACAGGCCTGCTCGGCTCGATTGGAAAATTCGCGCATCAGGGGCGTGGCGAAGGAGACGAGGCGGCGCACCGGCGCATGGTAATGCGCGAGGCCGAAAAGCTTCAGGGTCAGATAGAAGCGATCGCCGTCCTGCCGCTGCACATAGCCGCGCCGCACGAGACGATCGAGCATGCGATAGAATTCGTTGGGACTCTTGTTGAGCGCCTTGGCGATTTCCGCCTGCGTCAGCCCGCCATCGATCCTCGCCAGCAATTCGAGAATGTCGAGCCCCTTGTCCAAGGCCGGTGCGCGATAACGATCACTGTCGTCTTCTATGCTCATGAACAAGCCCTCATGCGATAAAATATATCAATCATTCATATATGAATGATGGAATTTTACAAGTGAGTGAACGCGACTTGACGATCAGTGAATAAGATGTTTGCTTATAAATTATCGGCCTGTAAAGGGTCCAGAGGGCAATCGGACGATTGGTCCCAGCCTGGAGGGGAGTGATTAGCGATGGACTGCCAAGTGGCGAACAACATACAGTCCTCGTTGACAGGCTGAGCGGCCGCTTCGTGCGGTCCTCAGAAGGTAGCGCAAGGCTACGCTAACTGATTGTTATTGCATGATCTTATCCCTGGTGCCGGCGATGCAGCTGGTGGAACTGGATAGGATCATGGTCCCGGAGGAAAGGATCAGGATTATGGGTCATGGATTGGAAGGCAGGAAGGTCGTCATCACGGCGGCGGGACAGGGCATCGGCCGGGCGTCGGCGGAGCGCTTCATCTCGCTTGGTGCGCATGTCTACGCCACCGATATCAACGAGCAGACACTCTCTACGCTGGACGGTGCGACCAAGCATGTGTTGAACGTGCTCGATAGCGCTGCCGTCAAGGCCTACGCGGAAGAGCTTGGCCCGATCGACGTGCTCTTCAACTGCGCCGGTTTCGTGCATGCCGGCACGATCCTGGACTGCGAGGAAAAGGATTGGGATTTCTCCTTCAACCTCAATGCCAAGGCAATGTACACGACCTGCCGCGCCTTCCTGCCGGGCATGCTGGAAAAGGGCAAGGGTTCGATCGTCAATATGGCCTCGGTCGCTTCCAGCGTGAAGGGCGTGCCCAACCGTTTCGCCTATTGCGCTTCGAAGGCTGCCGTAATCGGTCTTACCAAGTCGATCGCTGCCGATTTTGTTGCCAAGGGCATCCGTGCCAATGCGATTTGCCCTGGCACGGTCGATAGCCCTTCGCTGCATGAGCGGCTGAAGGCAACCGGTGACTATGACAAGGCGCTCAAGGATTTCATCGCCCGCCAGCCGATGGGCCGAATCGCGACCGCCGAGGAGATCGCCGCGCTGGTGACTTACCTTGCCGGCGACGAGGCGGGTTTCACCACAGGCCAGATCCACGTCATCGACGGCGGCTGGACGGGCTGAAGCCGTTTTTCGCTATCGGAGGCTTCGTGTTGCGGGGCTTCCTTTTATTTGCCACTCTCGTTTGCGAATCGGTTTGTAACAGACGGTTTGCGATCGGGAGAGCGGCATGGATGCGAACGGATTGTTGCATCGTTCAAGAGGCCTCGTTCTGTGGCGCAAGCACCATGTGATCGTGATCTCGGTGCTTGCTGGTCTTGCCGTTTTCCTGCTCCTGACCTCCAGAGACTTTAATGCCAGCAATCTGCTGATCGCCTGGGATACGACCGCCGTCGTCTTCATCGTCTATAGCCTTTACCGCATGCTGACGGCCGACCCGCAGCGCATCCGCAAGCGCTCGGCTGATCTCGATTTCTCGGATGGTTTCCTGCTGTTCCTGTCGATTGCGGCAGCGCTCGCAAGCATCGGCGGCATCGCGCTTGATCTGCTTGGCGTCAAGGACGCCTCGCCCGAAATCGCCTTCTACCGCGTGATGATGGCGATCGTGACGATCCTGATATCATGGACTTTCCTGCACACGCTGTTCACCATCCACTATGCGCACCGGTTTTACAGCATTCCGGGCAAGGGGCAGGGGCTGAAATTCGCCGAGCCTTTGGAGGAACCGATCTATTGGGATTTCCTCTACTTCTCTTTCACGATCGGCGTTGCGGCGCAGACCGCCGATATCGGTATTTCCACCGTCTCGATGCGTAAGCTGGCGCTCCTCCATGCAATCCTGTCGTTCCTGTTCAACACGACGATCCTGGCGCTCGCCATAAATGTCGGGGCGAGCCTGATCTAGGCCCGCCCCTTCGATAGTCGCGGCTTATATTGCTAGACGACCGCATTGCCGGCCATGACGGCAAGAACCAGGAACACCAGGAAGATGATCAGGAAGATGGCGAAGAGAACGCGCGCAATGGTTGCGGTTGCGGCGGACACGCCGGAAAAGCCGAAAAAGCCGCTGATCAGCGAAATCACAAAGAAAATGAGAGCCCATTTCAGCATTTAGCTGTCTCCTCTGCGTTGTACTTCATAAAGACGCGGGAGGAGGGTGATTTGTTCCGAGGGCGTTTCGATTAACGCCCGATTCTGCTGGTTAAGGCTGGATCGGGCCTCGTTCATATTGGGGCTTGCCGGCCCTTCGCATGGCTCAGGGCGTTCGGCGCTGTAATCGATCCACTGGATCGATTACTTCGGCTACGCCGAACCGCGCCTCACCCATGATTGATCATCACATGCCGCACGGCTGTATAGTCTTCGATAGCGTAGACCGACATATCCTTGCCGTAGCCGGATTGCTTCAAGCCGCCATGCGGCATCTCGTTGACCAGCATGAAGTGGGTGTTGATCCAGGTGCAGCCATATTGCAGGCGGGCAGCCGTCTGCATGCCTCGGCTGATGTCCTTCGTCCAGACCGAGGAGGCAAGCCCGTAGTCACTGTCGTTGGCCCAGGCGACGGCGTCGTTGGGATTGGTGAAGCGGGTGACGGAGACGACAGGGCCGAAAACTTCGCGCCGGACGATCTCGTCATCCTGCGTCGCGCCGGCAACGACCGTCGGCGCATAGAAGAAGCCGCGTTCGCCGGAGATCTTGCCGCCTGTTGTGATCTCCATATGCTTGTGTTCGGCGGCGCGGGTGACGAAGCTTTCGACGCGGTCGCGCTGACGCTTGGAGATCAGCGGGCCGATTTCGTTCTCGGTATCGTCAGCGAGGTTGAACTTGATGCTGGAAACGGCAGACGTCAGGTCGGCGACGAAGTTGTCGTAGACCTTGGCGTCGGCATAGATACGGCAGGCGGCGGTGCAGTCCTGGCCGGCATTGTAGTAGCCGAAGGTGCGGATACCGGCGACGACGGCGTCGATATCGGCGTCATCGAAGATGATGACGGGGGCCTTGCCGCCGAGTTCGAGATGCGTGCGCTTGACCGTCTTGGCGGCCGCCTGCAAGACCTTCTTGCCGGTCGCGACATCGCCGGTGATGGACACCATGCCGATCTTCGGATGGTTGATCAACGCGTTGCCGACGCTCTCGCCGCGGCCGAGGATGACGTTGATGACGCCCTCCGGCAGCACATCCGCGAGCAGCTTTGCCATCTTCAGCGCCGTCAGCGGCGTCTGCTCCGAAGGCTTGAAAACGACGGTGTTGCCGCCGGCAATGGCTGGCGCCAGCTTCCAGGCCATCATCATCAGCGGATAGTTCCACGGTGCAATCGAGCCGACGATGCCGATCGGGTCGCGGCGGATCATCGAGGTGTGGCCGGGCAGATATTCGCCGGCGACCGGGCCGTGTAGGTTGCGAACCGCGCCGGCAAAGAAACGGTAGCAGTCGACAATCGCCGGGATTTCATCGTTGAGCACGGCATTGATCGGCTTGCCGCAGTTCAACGCTTCCAACGCGGCGAAACCTTCGGCGTCCTTCTCGATGGCATCGGCGATCTTGAGGAGATAGGCCGAACGCTGGCTCGGCGTCGTCTGCGACCAGCTCGTGAAGGCTTTTTCGGCAGCGTCGACGGCGGCATCGATCTGGCCGAGTGACGCCTCGGGCAAGTTGAGAACGGTCTCGCCCGTCTTCGGGTTGAGAACGCGTTCTTCCGTTTCCGTGCCGGCTTCGAAGCGGGAGCCGATCAGCATTTGGGTATCCATTATTCTCTCCCTTTCATTTGCCGCCGCCGGCGATCTGATCGCCGTCGCGGGTAAGATAGTAGGCTGCCAGGATCGGCAGGAAGGTGACAAGCACGACGACCATGGCGACGACGTTGGTCACTGGTCGCTGGCGCGGACGAATGAGTTCCTCCAGCATCCAGATCGGCAGCGTCATCTGCTGGCCGCCCGTGAAGGTGGTGACGATGACTTCATCGAAGGACAGCGCGAAGGCGAGCATGCCGCCGGCAAGCAGCGCCGTGCCGATGTTCGGCAGGACGACATGACGGAAGGTCTGGAAGCCATCTGCGCCCAGATCCATCGACGCCTCGATCAGCGAACCGGAGGTGCGGCGGAAACGGGCGGCAGCGTTGTTATAAACAACGACGACGCAGAAGGTGGCATGGCCGAGAACGATGGTCCAGACCGAGAAGGGGATATCGAACAGGCTGAAGGCGGAGCGCAGCGCGATGCCGGTGATGATGCCGGGCAGCGCGATCGGCAAGATGACCAGCAGCGAGATCGCTTCGCGGCCGAAGAATTTCGTCTGGCTGACGGCTGCGGCGCAGAGCGTGCCGAGCAGGAGCGCGATAATGGTGGCGATGGTTGCCACCTGAACGGACAACGCGAGCGCCGACCAGACATCCGGCCTGTTCCAGGCGATGCCGAACCATTGCAGGGTGAGGCCCGGCGGCGGCCACTGATAACTCTTCTCCTCGGTCGTGAAGGCATAGACGAAGATCAGGAGGATCGGCAGATGCAGGAAGAGCAGGCCTCCGGCGGCTGCGATCTTCAGAGGCAAGGAGGCGCGTTGGCCGCGATCAGAGCGCATCGAAGGCTCCCTGTTTCTTGGCGATCCAGAGATAGATGGCCATGATGACGATCGGCACGACCGAGAAGGCGGCGGCAAGCGGCACGTTGCCGGCGGTTCCCTGCTGCGCATAGACGGCCTGGCCGATGAAGAGGCGGGAGGAGCCGATGATCTGTGGGATGATGTAATCGCCCAAGGTCAGCGAGAAGGTGAAGATGGAGCCGGCGACGACACCCGGCAGGGCGAGCGGTAATAGAACCGTGCGGAAAGTCTGGTTCGGCGTCGCGCCGAGATCCGAGGAGGCTTCCAGCAGATTGGCCGGTACGCGTTCGAGAGCGGCCTGCGTCGGCAGGATCATATAGGGCAACCAGATATAGACGAAAACGAGGAAAGTGCCGATATAGCTGACCGAGAGCGAGTTGCCGCCGATGACGGGCAAAGCAAGCACGCCGTCGAGCAGCCAGCCGAGATGCAGGTTGTCAAAGATCCAGGTGAGAATGCCTTCCTTGGCGAGGATGAGCTTCCAGGCATAGACTTTCACCAGATAGCTCGACCAGAGCGGCAGCATGACGCCGAGATAGAATAGTGCCTTCCATTTCCCTTGCGCGTAGCGCGCCGCATAATAGGCGATGGGGAAGGCGACGAAGGCGGAGGCAAGGGTGACGAGAGCTGCCATGACGACCGTGCGCACGATGATGTCGAAGTTCGCGCTATTCAGCAGCTGCGCATAGGTCGAGAGCGTGAATTCGTAATTCACCATTCCCGAGAAGTCGTCGATCGAGAAGAAGCTCTGCAGCAGCAGCGCGATCAGCGAGCCGATATAGATGATGCCGAGCCAGAGCAGCGGCGGCGTCAGCATCAGGAATAGCAAAAGCTTCGGGCGGCGCCAGAAGAGATCGGAGAGGTGGCCGAAGACGCCGCCGCGCCGCGGCAGGATCGAGGCCGGCGCTTGCTTGGCCGAGGTGGGGAAGGCTGCAGCGTTCATGCGGCGTCATCCATGTAATGGATATCGGCAGGCAGCCATGCGAGGCGAACGGACGCACCGGTATCCGGGGCTAGTTGTCCGGCGGGTACTGTCACATGCAGCCGGGTGCCGTTTGCTTCGACGGAGAGGCGGGTAGCGGCACCGAGAAAGCTCGTCGCTTTCACGGTCGCCGCCACGCCGCTCTCCTCAGTCAACCGGATGGCTTCGGGGCGCAGGCTCGCCCAACGCCGTTCGCCGCCGAGCGACGACATGGTGTCGGGGGCAATGACATTGGAGGAGCCGACGAAATCGGCAACGAAGCGGGTCTTCGGCCGCTGATAGATGTCGTGCGGCGAGCCCTGCTGCACGATGCGGCCGTCATTGAAAACGGCGACGCGATCGGCCATGGATAGGGCCTCGCCCTGATCATGAGTGACGAAGACGAAGGTGATGCCGAGCGCGCGCTGCAGGCTCTTCAACTCCTCCTGCATCTGCTCGCGCAGTTTCAGGTCGAGCGCGCCGAGCGGCTCATCAAGCAGCAATACCTTCGGCTTGTTGACCAGAGCGCGAGCGAGCGCCACGCGCTGTCGCTGGCCGCCGGAGAGCTGGCCGGGACGGCGGGCGCCATAGCCAGGTAGCTTGACCAGCTCCAGCGCCTGTTCGGCGGCCTTCAGCCGTTCGGCCTTGCCGACACCCTTGACCATCAACCCGTAGGCGACGTTGTCGAGGATATTGAGATGCGGAAAGAGCGCATAATCCTGGAACACCGTGTTGACGTTACGCCGGTAGGGCGGCACGCCTTCGGCAGTTTCGCCGAAGATCTCGATATGGCCGCCCGTCGGCTGCTCGAAACCCGCGATCAGCCTGAGGCAGGTGGTCTTGCCGGAACCGGAAGGGCCGAGCATGGCGAAGAATTCGCCGGGCGCGATCTCCAGATCGACGCGGTCCACAGCGCGGACCTGGCCGAAATGGCGCGACACCTGCTGGAAACGAACGGCGTTCATTGGTTTCTCCAGGGAAGAGGTTGTTTTTCCTTCTCCCCTTGGGGAGAAGGTGGCCTGAAGGGTCGGATGAGGGAGCGGTGCGGCATAGACTGTCCTTCGCTAGCCGCTCAGGACATTCGTCACTTCGTTCCTCATCCCCCTCATCTGCCTTGTCAGGCATCTTCTCCCCGCTGGGGAGAAGATAGAGATCACCGCCCGCCGATCACGCCGATATAGTCGGAGACCCAGCGATGATAGGGCACGCATTCGCTCTGCGTGCTGCATTTCGCGACCGGCGTCTTCCAGAACTTGATCTTGTCGAAGTGGTCATAGCCATTGGTGGCGCAACCGCTGTCGGTGAGCAGCTCATCGCCCTTGCAGGCGGCCGGAACGGAAGGTACGGCGCCGAACCAGGCGGCGGCATCGCCCTGAACCTTGGCCTGCAGCGAGTGTTCCATCCACATATAGGCGCAGTTCGGATGCTCGCTGTCGGCATGCAGCATGGTGGTATCGGCCCAGCCGGTCGTTCCCTCATCCGGGAAGGTGGAGGCGATCTTCTGCTTGTCGGCCTGCAGCAGGTTCACCTGGAACGGCCAGGAGCCGGAGGCAACGACGCCTTCGTTCTTGAAGTCGTCGGTCTGGATCATGGCATCATGCCAGTAGCGGCTGACGAGCTTGCGCTGGCCGCGCAGCAATTCGAGTGCGGCCTTGTACTGATCTTCGTTGAGCTCGTAGGGGTCCTTGATGCCGAGTTCTGGCTTGTGCGCCATGAGGTAGAGGGCGGCATCGGCAATGTAGATCGGGCCGTCATAGGCCTGAACGCGGCCCTTGTTGGACTTACCATCCGGCAGCGTCGTTTCTTCGAAGACGACATTCCAGCTCTTCGGCGCCTGGTCCTTGAAGGCGGCGGTGTTGTACATCAGCACGTTCGGTCCCCAGAGATAGGGAACGCCGTAGTGAACGCCGTTGACGGTATGCCATGGGGCATTCTTCAGGCGTTCGTCGAGGTTCTTCCAGCTCGGGATGAGGTCGGTGTTGATCGGCTGCACGCGCTTGCCGGCGACGAGTCTCAGCGAGGCATCGCCGGATGCGGTCACGAGGTCGAAGCCGCCTTCGTTCATCAGGGCGACCATTTCGTCCGATGTCGCCGCCGTCTTGACGCTGACCTTGCAGCCGGTCTCCTTCTCGAAGCCGGTGACCCAATCGTAATTCTTGTCGCTTTCGCCGCGCTCGATATAGCCGGCCCATGCGACGATGCTGACCGCACCTTCGCCCTTGCCGAGCGTCTTCAATGGCTCGGCGGCGATGACCTGTGTTGCGAAACTAAGGCATGCGAGCACGGCCGTGCATGATTTCAGCAGATGCTTCATCGGACTCTCCCGGTTTTTGAGCCTTGATGGCGTGGAGCCAGTGGCTGGCTTCTTGTTCCCGGAAGGAAAGGTGACGCGATTTTGCCGCATTCGCAAATTCATTTATCAGAAAGGCGATATCGGAAATTCCGATTCCTAGCGTATACGCATGAGCTGGTAGCGGGCCTCTGCTACCGCTGCCGGCCCGAGCGCATGCTTTCGGCGACGCCGACGAAATCGCGGGCCGCTTGCGGTAGGCTGGAGCCCTTGCGCCAGACCATGCCGACCTGCACGACCGGCAAAGAGCCGGAGACGTCGCGGCTTTCGATGCGATCGCCTTCCAGCGACCAGGGGCGATAGACGAGGTCCGGCAGCAGTGCGACACCGGCGCCCGTCGCAACCAGGCTGCGCACCGCTTCGACAGAGCGGGTGCGGAAGGCGACATGCGGGCGGGCGCCGAGCGCGGTCAAAAGCTTGCCGGTGTTTTCCTCGATTTCGTCGATGGTCAGCATGATCAGCGGCTCACGGGTAATGTCGGCGACACTGATGATATCGGCCGAGACGAGGGGGTGGCCCATCGGCAGCCAGAGCCGGTAGGGCGAAGTTTCGAGGATCTCCGCCTGCAGGGCCATGCGGTCGCGCAGGTTGGAAATGACCATGACGGCGACGTCGAGTTCGCCACCCACCAGAAGATGTTCCAGATAGCCGCCATTATCCTCGATGGCGCTGACCTCGACGCCGGGGCAGGCACGGCGATAGCGTGCCAGAAGATCTGACAGAACATAGCCGGCGACAAGCGACGTCACGCCGATATTCAGCGTGCCGCCGGCTTCGTTCCGCTTGCCGGAAAAGCTGGTGCGCGCGTCGGAAACGGTTGCGAGGATCTTCGTTGCGTGACGCAGGAATTGGTGGCCGTTGTGGGTGATCGACAGACCGCGCGGATGGCGCTCGAATAGCTCGACGCCGAGGTCGCTTTCCAGCTCCTTGAGGGCTTCGGTCACAGAGGATTGCGAGATCGACAGGTTCTGCGCGGCCCGCGTCACGGAGCCCTGTTCCGCCACGGCGACGAAGTATTGCAGCTGTCTCAGCGTGAAGGCCATGCTCCGGTTAGAGCATGTTCGCGCAGAGAAAGGCAAGTGCTCGTCATAGCTGTGAAAGTTTGGACCTTTTTTGGTAACGATGTCGAACACGATGCAAGTTTCGCCTCGGTTTTAAGTATTCCGAAACGCCAGTTCCCTAACGTGAGGGTTGATCATTTTTGTCGCCTTGGAGTGGTCTATGAGGGAGCAGTTGGCGTGAGCGCCTTACTGCACATTTTCCGGGTACCCCGGAAACTTGTCGTACTGATCGGCGGAGTGGCCCTTCTCGTGGGGTCCTCCGGCGTTTTTGCGCTTTATGTTGGCAAGGACAGGCTGCTTGGTCTTGTATCTGCTTCCCCCGACGGGCTCCAGTGCACCGACGTCAATCTCATCACAATCCGCAAGGACAACCGCTTCTGGGTTCGCAAATATATTCGCACCGAACCGACCGATGGGTTGACGCGGGTCAGAACCGCGCTCCGCGTTGCCAAGGCCGTCTATCAGGAACAGAAGCCGGATCTCGTACAGGTTGTGGTTCTCGACCGGAACGGACCGACGTTGCGCTCCGACCTGCGCGGCCGGGCCCTTGGCGCCGATGTCGTCTATGTGGCCCATCCCGACCGGCTGGTCGATGGCAGCTCCGAAGCACCGCTGACGGCGCGCTATTACGACGGTGGCGCCAGCAATGCTGGCCTGTTTTACGGCGAGCAGATTACCATGCTGCCGCAGGATATCGATGCGGCGATCGCTGGATTGAAGGATCTGTCCGATTGCGGCAATGCGCTGGCAGCGGACAATGGCGGCGACGCCAAGAAGGATAAGATGAAGGCAGCGATCGCTGCGGAAGAGAAAACGGCCGCAAAACAGGGCGAGAGCCGCGATGCCAAGCCGCCGCTGCCGGAGCCGAAATCGACCGGCAATGTGCGGCCGGGCTATGATGAGAACGGCGAGTTCATCGGGGCTGATGCCGGTTCCAAAGACAAGAGCCCATCACCGGGATTGGACCCGACCATGACGGGTGCAGCCGACCGTCGCTCGCCCGTCACCAACTGATCAAAACTGGCTTCGCGCCATCCGGCGGACAAGTAACAGTCTTATTCCGCCAGATGTTTTTCGCCGATAGCCTGGTAGAGCGCGAAAAGCGCCTCGTGAACCTCACCTGCAAGACGATAGAAGTCCGGATTCGCCAGGATGGCGGGGTGCTGAAGCAGCAGGTCGTCGGTCATGTCGAGCATGATCGATACCGTGTGCATCGCCTCGTGGCAACCGAACGTTCCCGGTGCGTATTGCGAGAGATCGATGTCGCCGATCTCAGCGAGATCGGCCAGCCGCTGATGCTCGCTATCGTCTGCGGCTGGCATCTCTTTATCCGTCATAATACGCACCTTTGATGTTCGAAGGACCAAACCGGTCTCAATCGGCCTTGTTGCGACGGGCCGGGAAAAGAATGATGTCGCGGATCGATGGCGAGTTGGTCAACAGCATGATGAGGCGGTCCACACCAATGCCGAGACCGCCTGCCGGAGGCATGCCCTGGTCGATGGCATCGAGGAATTCCTCGTCCAGCTGCTTTTCCTTCTCACCGCGTGCATGCGCCTGCTGGAGCTGCTCGACCATGCGGGCGCGCTGCTCTTCCGGATCGTTGAGTTCCGAGAAGGCGTTGCCGAGTTCCCAGGCGTTGCAATAGGTCTCGAAACGTTCGACGAGGCGCGGCTCGCCCGGCACTTCCTTGGCGAAGGGCGAGATGTCCTTCGGGAAATGCGTGACGTGTGCCGGCTGGATCAGTGAGCCCTCGACCTTCTCTTCGAAGATGAAGGCAAGGCATTCACCCCAGGTCGCATCCTTCTCGACGGCGAAGCCGGCAGCCTTGGAGGCGGCGCGGGCTTCTTCGTCGGTCTTGATCGCCAGGAAGTCGATGCCGGTCGCTTCCTTGACGGCATCGGGCATCGGCACGCGGCGGAACGGGCCCTTGAAGGAGATCTGCTTGTCGCCGAACGCGAATTCGGTGCTGCCATGGATCGACATGGCGAGCGTCGAGAACAGACGCTCGACGAGGTCCATGATGTCCTCGTAGTCGGCATAGGCCCAATAGCACTCCATCATCGTGAATTCAGGATTGTGCCGGGTGGAGACGCCTTCGTTACGGAAGTTGCGGTTGATCTCGAAGACTTTGTCGGTGAGGCCGGAAACCAGCGTGCGCTTCAGGAACAGTTCCGGCGCAATCCGCAAGTACATGTCGAGCTTCAGCGTGTTGTGATGCGTCTTGAACGGCTCGGCCGTCGCGCCGCCATAGACCGAATGCAGCATTGGCGTCTCGACTTCCATGAAGCCGTCATTTTCCATGAAACGGCGGATGCCGGAGACGATGCGGCTGCGCTGCTGGAAGCGGAGCTTCGATTCCTCGTTGGTCATGATGTCGAGATGACGCTTGCGGTAGCGCAGCTCGATATCGGAGAGGCCGTGCCACTTTTCCGGCATCGGCAACAACGACTTTGTCAGCATGGTGATCTGCTGGGCATTGATCGTCAGTTCGCCGCGCTTGGTGCGGCGCACGACGCCGGTGACGCCGATGATGTCGCCGATATCGATCATCGGCAGCAACGCGCGAGCTTCTTCCGAGGTCACGTCCTTATGGCTGAAGATCTGGATCTTGGCCGAGGCGTCGTGGATGTCCATGAACATGCCGGAGTTGCGCGAGGAATAGACGCGGCCAGCAACGGTGACGACATCGCCGGTTTCGGTATCCGGCTCCAGGCCTTCGTATTTCGCAGCGAGCTCGGCATTGGTCATGGTCCGGTGGAAATGCGCCGGATAGACGTCGCCGATCTGCTCGCGCAGCAGCTTCAGCTTCTGCGCGCGAACTTCCGTTGCGTCGGAGGAGAGGGCGGAGGCTTCGGTCTTGTCGTTCATGGTTTTAAAGTCCGGTTCAGTTCTTCGGGCCGACGAGGGTCGCAACGGTCTGCGCGGCAAGTTTCAGTCGCTGGCGGACGACGGACCGGCCGAGGATCGCCATGCTATCGAAAAGTGGGAGGGAGCGCGAGGAGCCCGATACGGCGACGAAAAGCGGCGCGACGATGACCTTCAGCTTCTTGCCCATGCGGTCGGCGATGGCGCGCAGCTCGGCTTCGATCGTCTCGACATTCCATTCGAGGATCTTTTCCAGATCCGGCTGCACGGTGTTCAGGATCTCAAGCAGTTCTTCCGGCGTCGACTTGATCTTCGCGAAGGCGGAAGGATCGAGGTTGAGGTCGGACTTGAACAGGAAGCCGGTCAAGTCGGGCAGTTCGCCAAGCTTGGTGATGCGCGACTGCGACAGCTTTAGGCCTTCCTTCAGGCGATCATTTTCCATCGCCCAGGTCAGTACCCGATGCTGGAACTCTTCTTCTGACAGCTTCTCGCGGATCCAGCGGCCGTTCAGCCAATCGAGCTTCTGGATGTCGAAGATCGCGCCGGCCTTGGAGAGGTTTTCCGGATCGAACTTTGCGGCAAGCTCGTCCATGCTCAAGAGCTCTTCACCTTCGGCGATCTGGATGAAGAACAGGCCGAGGAAGTTCATCAGCGCTTCGGGGATATAGCCGAGGGCCGTATAATAGGAGATCGAGGTCGGGTTCTTGCGCTTCGACAGTTTCGACTTGTCTGCATTGCGCATCAGCGACAGGTGCATGAACACCGGCGGCTCCCAGCCGAGATACTGATAGATAAGGATATGCTTCGGCACCGAGGCGAGCCATTCCTCGCCGCGCGCGACATGGGTGATCTTCATCAGATGGTCGTCGACGACGTTGGCCATGTGATAGGTGGGCATGCCGTCGGCCTTGAGCAGGACCTGCATATCGACGGCATCCCACGGGATTTCCACATCGCCGTAGACGCCGTCATGGAACTTGCACGAGCCTTCGGTCGGGATCTTCATACGTACGACATGCGGTTCACCGGCGGCAACGCGTGAGGTCACTTCCTCGGCGGAGAGGTTCAGACAGTGGCCGTCATACTTCGGCGGCAGGCCGGCGGCGCGCTGCGCCTCGCGCATCTTTTCCAGGCGCTCCGGCGTGCAGAAGCAGCGGAAGCCGTGACCGGCCGTGACGATCTGCTCGACGTAGGGCTTGTAGAGGTCCTTTCGGTCGCTCTGGCGGTAGGGGCCGTAAGGGCCGCCGATATCCGGACCTTCGGACCATTTCAGGCCGCACCATTTCAGCGCGTCGAGCACCTTCGTCTCGAATTCCGGGGTAGAGCGGGTCGCGTCGGTATCCTCGATGCGCAGGATGAACTCGCCGCCGTGTTTCTTGGCGAAGAGATAGTTGAACAGCGCGATGTAAGCGGTGCCGACATGCGGCTCGCCGGTGGGGGAGGGTGCGATGCGGACGCGAACGCCTGAAGTGGTCATCTTGTTTGCCCGTCATAAAAGGCCGGGCCGCGCTTGGGACAAGCGCCGTCCAGCCGAAAATGTCTATCTGGATCAGGAAACCGGCCGGAAAAGGGCGTCTTGCCGCTTCTATCAGCGTTTTCCGTATGGCTGGCCTTAGGCCATATTCAAGGGGTGACGTCAAGGGAAACTGCGCCGCGACGGCAGGCAGAGGCACCGAGGACGCCGTGATGCATCGAAAAGGGCCTGCCTTCCAATTTCACGAAGCGTCTTTACACTTCGTAAGTGTTTCAGGAGAAAAGCCTTACGCTTGCCCAATTTGATTTGCAATTTTCGCGGCAGTGGCGAAATAGGTTTTCAATCGTTCATTCCGGGGATCCCATGAAGAAACTAATTTTGAGCTTGCTATTGGCGGTCTCGATGGCCGACGCCGCCGCTGCCCAATCGACTATTACGCGCGATGGTTCGGCGAAACTGATCGAATCCTATCGCGCCTATATTGGCAACGACGATCTCTATAATTCCAAGGGCGAGCGCCTGACCGCACCCTGGCAGATCATCCGCCAGGACCGCGCCAACTATCACGCCTATCGCCGCCGTGACCGTGGCGACGAGGGTGACAGCTTCTTCTCACTGCCCTCCAATCGCCAGAAGCTGGAAGCCATGCTGGCCAACGGCAATATCGCCGACGATGCCGGTAATTATATCGTTCGCGGCAACGTCTGGATCAAGGTCGACATTTATGGCCGCGGCGATATCGGCGAATGGGTCGACGTGCACGTCCAGGATTGATCGATGTGATGAAGCCGCACCTCATCATGGGTGCGGCTTCCCGATTAGTGACCGCCTGAGGTCTTTTTCCGACGGTTCCGCGCCATCATGTTCAGCGCTTCGACCAGAGCGGAGAAGGCCATGGCGGCGTAGATGTAGCCCTTGGGAACATGCACGCCCATGCCTTCGGCGATCAGCGTCGTGCCGATCATCAGCAGGAAGGCGAGTGCCAGCATGACGATGCTCGGGTTTTTCTCGATGAAATTGGCGAGCGGATTTGCTGCGACCAGCATGACCGTAACAGCGGCGATGACGGCGACGAACATGATCGGCAGGTGCGGCGTCATGCCGACGGCGGTGATGATGCTGTCGATCGAGAAGACCAGGTCGAGCAGCAAGATCTGGCCGATCGCCGACGCGAAGGTCGTGGTCGTCGATTTGGCGATGAAATCCTCGCCCTGCTCCTGCGGATCGACATTGTGATGGATCTCCTTCGTCGCCTTCCAGACAAGGAAGAGACCTCCGCCGATGAGGATCACGTCCTTCCAGGAGAAGTCCTGGCCGAAGATTTCGAAGATGGGCTGGGTCAGCTGCACGATCCAGGCGACGGTTCCGAGCAGCGCAAGGCGCATGATAAGGGCGAGGCCGATGCCGATCTTACGGGCTCTGTCGCGATGTTCCGACGGCAGCTTGTTGGTGAGGATCGAGATGAAGATTAGGTTGTCGATACCGAGGACCACCTCCATGACGACAAGGGTAATGAGCGCCACCCACGCGGCTGGGTCCTGTATCAGCCCCATAATATCCATTGACGATGCCCCCTTTGATCAGCATTCGCCGATGCTGACCCCCAGCCCGGCCTCTCCAGAATGGCCGTAATGTAAGGAGTGTCATGGTTCGTACAAGCGCCGCCGCCATTTTCATGGCGGCGGCCTTGTTTCCGGGTCTTGTTCCCAGGCATGGTTTCTAGTCTTTGAGGGGGATCCATATCTCCGTAACGCCCGTGCCCGCGCGCGGGTCGAAGCGGTCGTCATAGCGTTCCATCATGTCGGGGGTGCCGGTATGCTGTTGACCCGATTGCGGCAGCCAGTCTCCGAAGATCTGATGCACCGTCGCAGAAATGCCGGAGATATGGCCGCGATGCGTGAAGATCGCGTAGCGCTGTTGCGGCAGTTTCGTCGTCACGAAGCCTTCGGGCAGGCCGTCCGCGGCGGAAACTTCGGCTGCCGACATGTAACGGAAGCTTTCGCTACCTTCTTCCGCCTGAGTGCAGACGCCATAGGCGACATTGCCGATCTGGCCGGGAATATGGCCGAAATACTGGTTGAATTTCTGCCAGAGCGAGGGGATGGCCTGTGTCGCCTCATAGGCATAGGTTTCCGCAAGGCCGGCAAGCAGCATGGCGGGATGGGTCTCGAAGCGCGGTGCCTCGAGCTTGGGAAGGCGGGTGTCGTCCATTCTGATCGGTTCCTGTAGAGCGAGGTTGCGAACGTGCCCTTGCTTGCGCAGATTTTCCGGCGTCATGCCGAATTGCTCGCGGAAGGCACGGGTGAAAGCCTCGTGCGAGCCGTAGCCGGCATCGAGGGCAACCTGGAGAATGGAGGAGGAGCCGTCGGTCAGTGCGAGAGCCGCTTCGCTGAGGCGGCGGCCCCGGATATAGCTGCTGATCGAGTGACCCGTCGTCATGCCAAAGACCCGCGAAAGATGAAAGCGCGACAGCCCGGCCGTCTCGGCGATCTCGTCGAGCGAGATGTCGGATTTAAAATGGCTTTCGATGAACCATATCGCTCTGCCGATCGCGCTCATTTTCAACTCCCCTGGTTGCCGGGCCACTCATAGGCCTGTGGCGGTGGCGATGCTTGATCGCCATTGCGGAGTTGAATTACTACACGCCCGCGGACAGCAGGAGAGGCCTGATCATCCTAATCCCTGCGATCCGGACCGTAGCCCGCCAGGAAAACCCGCACGGCGCCGCGCACGACATAGTCGATCTCTTCCTTAGACGGCGGCTCTTCCATGTCGCCGAAGAGCCGCAGCTTGAAATAGCCGCCGCTGGCCATTTCCAGGAAGTGGCGGGCAGCCATGTCGAAGTCGTCGATCTTGAGATGGCCTATGGCAGCCTGCCGCTCGAGGAAGCCGCGCAGCACCGTGCGCAGATTTTCCGGACCGGTGAAAAAGCGTTGACAGAGCGAGGGCATGCGTTCGCGCACGCCGATGACCGTGCGCATGGCGCTGATGGTCTTATCCGAGGTGACGTGCGTGACGAAGACGATACCGAAATCATAAAGCGAGGTGGTGACATCCGCTTCGTCTGAAAGGGCATTGCGCACGAGATTGACGAAATGGGTCCGCTCGCTCTCCATCATGGCGGCGAACAGATCTTCCTTGTTGGCGAAATAGACGTAGAGAGTGCCCTTGGAAACGCCCGCCTCGCGGGTGACATCGTTCATGCTCGCCGCATCGAAGCCCATTTTCATAAAGACACGCTTGGCGCCTTCGAGAATCTGATGGCGCTTGGCTGGGTCCTCGCCGGCTGCCCAACGTCCACCGGAGCCCGGTGCGGGCGCGTTCAACACAGCGGCATTTTGGGATTCGTGTTTCATTGGCTCTTTCACTGTCTCCTTTACGCGATACTCGATCATTTTTTCTGAATCTTAAACAGATTCGCGAAATAAATCGAACCGCTCAGTTCGATGTCTCTTGATATGGAGTGAAAAAGGCTTTATGTCAATTGAACCGAACCGTTCGGTTCGATTAATTTGCCAGATTTTCGGTGGTAGGAAATGTCGTCAAGTCATGGAAACAATGTAGCGCGTATCGTGAACGAGCCCGCTGATGCAGATGCGGAAGCTCGGCAAGCCGGTGCACCTGCGGATGCTCCTCTTGCCGAGACGCGCGGCAATCCTGCTCCCGCCCAGGCTGCGCCTGCCGCTCCGGCCCCTGCGGCCCCACCGCCGCCGGAGAAGAAGCGGCGCAGCCTGGTTTTCCCCATCGTCATCGTCGCGGCACTCGCGGCCGGTGGCTGGTATGGCTATGACTGGTGGACGAACGGCCGCTTCATGGTCTCCACCGACGATGCCTATATTGGCGGCGATATCGCCACGATCTCGCCGAAGGTGACGGGCTATGTCGCCAAGGTAAACGTTGTGGCCAACCAGCAGGTCAAGGCCGGCGACGTGCTCGTAACGCTCGATGACGGCGACTACAAGCTGGCGCTTGGCCAGGCTCAGGCCTCGCTCGATACCGAACAGCTTTCGCTCCATACCATCGATGCACAGATCGCTGCCGGCCAGGCAGCCCTTGCCCAGTCGCAGGCACAGAAGGTTGCCCTGGAAGCCACGGTCCGCGGCGCCCAGATCACCCAGACGCGCGCTGCCGAACTGCAATCGAAGTCGGTCGGCACCACGGCCGCTTTGGACAGCGCCAATATCGCGCTTGATCAGGCCAAGGCCAACCTGGTCGGCGGCGACGCCGCCATCGCATCCGCGCAGGCCAATATCAACCTGCTGCAGGCTCAGCGCCGTCAGGCCGAGAGCACGATCAAGGGCCTGGAAGCCGCTCGTGACAAAGCCGCTCGCGACCTGTCCTTTACCGTACTGAAGGCGCCTTATGACGGTATCGTCGGCAATCGCTCGGTGCAGGAAGGCGATCTCGTCTCTCCCGGCCAGAAGCTGATGGCGATCGTACCGACCAAACAGCTTTATATCGACGCGAATTTCAAGGAAACGCAGATCCAACATCTGGTTCCCGGCTCCAAGGTCGATGTTCACGTCGATGCTTTCAGCGATCATCCGATCGTCGGCACCGTCGAGTCGATCTCGCCGGCTTCCGGCTCGGTCTTCTCGCTGCTGCCGCCGGAAAACGCGACGGGTAACTTCACTAAGATCATCCAGCGCGTGCCTGTCCGCATCGCATTGCCGCAGGATGCGCTCAATACCGGCCGTCTGCGCGCAGGCCTCAGCGTCGTCGTCGACGTCGATACCCGCACGGCGCCGGACAAGTAAACGATCGAGCTCGGGAGAGACGCGCCATGTCGTCCGCCAGCACTACAGCCGGGTCGCCCCCACGCGCGGCCGGCCCCGCCGCGCCCGCGGCTGATCATATCGAGCCGAGAAAGCTCATCGCCTTCCTGGCGATGGTGCTCGGCATGTTTATGTCGATCCTCGACATTCAGATCGTCTCGGCCTCGCTCAGCGAAATCCAAGCCGGCCTCAGCGCCGGCTCGGATGAAATCGGCTGGGTGCAGACCGCCTATCTGATAGCTGAAGTCATCATGATCCCGCTGTCGGGAACGCTGGCGCGCATTATCTCGACGCGCTACCTGTTCGCCATCTCGGCTGCCGGTTTTACAGCCGCGAGCGCGCTTGCCGCGACCGCCACCAACATCGATCAGATGATCATCTACCGCGCCTTGCAGGGCTTCATCGGTGGCGGCATGATCCCCTCGGTCTTTGCGGCGGCATTCACGATCTTCCCGCCGTCCAAGCGCAATGTCGTCTCGCCGATCATCGGCCTGATCGCCACGCTGGCGCCGACCATCGGCCCGACGGTCGGCGGCTATCTGTCCAACGCGTTTTCCTGGCATTGGCTGTTTCTGGTCAACATTCCACCCGGTATCATCGTTGCCATCGTCACCTGGAATTTCATCGATTTCGACAAGCCCGAGCTGTCGCTTTTCAAGAAGTTCGACTGGTGGGGCCTGATTTCGATGGGTGTTTTCCTCGGCGCGCTCGAATATGTGCTTGAGGAAGGCAATACGAACGACTGGTTCAACGACAATTATATCGTTGCGGGCGCCATCGCCTCCGCCATCGGTGCCGTGATCTTCTTCTACCGCGCCTTCACGGTCGATTTCCCCGTCGTCGATCTCAGGGCCTTCACGAACAAGAACTTCTCCTTCGGGTCCGTGTTCTCCTTCGTTATGGGCATCGGCCTCTACGGCCTGACCTATATCTATCCGCTCTATCTCGCGCGGATTCGTGGCTACGATTCGCTGCAGATCGGCGAGACGATGTTCGTCTCCGGCCTCACGATGTTCTTCACCGCGCCGCTGGCCGGCTTCCTGTCGAGCAAGGTCGATCTGCGCATCCTGATGATCATCGGCTTCACCAGCTTCTCGGCCGGCACCTACATCATGATGCACCTGACGGTGGACTGGGATTTCTGGGAGCTGCTCATCCCGCAGATCCTGCGCGGTTTCGGTCTAATGCTGTGCATGGTGCCGATCAACAATATCGCGCTCGGAACCATGCCGCCCGCCCGCATGCGCGGTGCGTCCGGCCTGTTCAATCTGACGCGCAATCTCGGCGGGGCCGTCGGACTCGCGATCATCAATACGCTTTTGACGAACAGGCAGGACCAGCATTATTTCAACCTGCGCGACCATGTTCATTGGGGCAGCCATGCGGCCGTTACCCAATTGAACAACATGGCCGCCAGCTTCAATGCAGCGGGTCTGGACGGCGACCAGGCCGCCCTGAAGCAAATGGTCAACATGGCGACGCGGCAGGCGGTCGTCATGTCCTTCGGGGATATTTTCCTGATGCTGACTGTGCTGTTCCTCGCGATGATCCTCGGCGTTCTGATGATCAGCAAGCCGAATACCGCAGGTGGCGGTGGCGGCGGAGGCCACTGATCCGGCTCTTATAAATGCTCCCAAGGCATGGCCCCTCCTCGCGAGGGGCCTTTTTTGTTTGTGGTATCTATCGGAAAAATTCGTCGGTCCGAAATTTTTGATTTACGTACATCAAAAATCGCAGTAAGGCTTTCTGCAGGAGGACCCATGAGACCGACCGTGCATGACATCGCCGCCGCCGCGGGCGTCAGCCTCGCCACGGTGGACCGCGTTTTGAACCAGCGGCCGGGTGTCCGGCTGGTAACGCGGGAGAAGGTGGAAGCCGCTATCCGGCAAATCGGCTATATCCGCGATGTCGCAGCTGCCAATCTGGCCAAGAGCCGGGTCTATCCTCTCGTTTTCATCGTGCCGACGGGGGATAATTCCTTCATGCACGGGCTGCGATTCGAAGTGCATCAGGCAACCTTGCGGGCCAGCATAGAGCGCACGGACATCCGCATCGTCGAGGTGCCACCATTCGATGTGCCGGCGCTGGTCGCGGCGCTGGACGCCTTGCAGGGGCAGGATATCGCCGGTGTCGCTCTCGTGGCAACCGACGCGCCGGAAGTCAGGGCCGCCGTCGACCGTCTCGTGTCGGAGCGTATTCCCGTCATAACGCTGGTCTCGGATCTCACCGATTCCACCCGCCATCACTATGCCGGTATCGACAATATTGCTGCCGGACGGACTGCCGCGCGGCTGCTCGGGCGCTTCCTTGGCGGTCGTGAAGGTGATCTTACCGTTCTCGCCGGCTCGATGCTGGTGCGCGACCATCGCGAACGCCTGCAGGGCTTTTCCGTCGTGATGGCAGAAGAGTTTCCCAAGCTCCGGCTGCTGCCCGTGCTGGAAGGACGTGACGATCCCGAGCGGGCCAAATCGCTTGTCTCCAAGGCGCTGTCCGAAAACAAGGACATTATCGGCATCTACAGCCTCGGCGCCGGCAACCGCGGTCTGATAGCGGCGCTGAAGGCCGTACGGCCCGAGCGGGAGTTGACCGTGGTCGTGCACGAGCTGACGCGGCATACGCGGGCGGCGCTGTTGGACGGCACGATCGACGCCGTCCTCAATCAGGATGCCGGTCATGAAGTCCGCAGCGCCATCCGCGTCATGAAGGCGACCGCCGACGGCCAAGCCGTCATCGCCGACCAGGAGCGCATACGCCTCGACATTTTCTTGAAGGATAATCTGCCCTGAGCATTCGAACGCGGCAGAGCATAGGGAGTAATATCTGATGTATTTGGGTCTCGATCTCGGAACGTCCGGCGTCAAAGCGATGCTGATCGACGGCAATCAGAAGATCATCGGCTCCGCCAATGGCGGGCTTGATGTCTCGCGCCCGCATCCCGGCTGGTCCGAGCAGGATCCGGCCCACTGGATCCGAGCGACCGAAGAGGCTGTGGCCGGATTGAAGGCTGCGCATCCGAAGGAACTCGCGGCTGTGCGTGGCATCGGCCTTTCCGGCCAGATGCATGGCGCAACGCTGCTCGATGCCGACGACAAGGTGCTACGTCCCTGCATTCTCTGGAACGACACGCGCAGCTATCACGAGGCCGCCGCGCTCGATGCCGATCCGCGCTTCCGGGCATTGACCGGCAACATCGTCTTCCCCGGCTTCACGGCGCCGAAGCTCGCTTGGGTCGCCAAGCATGAGCCGGAGATTTTCGCTAGGGTACGCTGGGTGCTGCTGCCGAAGGACTATCTGCGCCTGTGGCTGACCGGCGAGCACATGTCGGAAATGTCTGACTCGGCCGGCACCTCCTGGCTCGATACCGGCAAACGCAAATGGTCCTCAGAGCTGCTGGCCGCGACCAATCTTGACGAGAAGCAGATGCCGACGCTGGTGGAAGGCACCGAAGTTGCCGGCAAGCTGCGCGGCGAACTGGCCTCGAAATGGGGTATCGGCGGCGATGTCGTCGTTGCCGGCGGGGCAGGGGATAACGCAGCTTCGGCCTGCGGGATGGGCACAGTCAGCCATGGTGCGGCCTTCGTTTCGCTCGGGACGTCTGGCGTGCTCTTCGCGGCCAACGGCTCCTATCTGCCGAAGCCTGAAAGCGCCGTTCACGCCTTCTGCCACGCGCTGCCCAACACCTGGCATCAGATGGGCGTCATTCTCTCGGCAACCGATGCGCTGAACTGGCATTCGCATGTGACAGGCAAGTCCGCTGCCGAACTCACCGCCGAGCTTGGCGAGATGTTGAAGGCGCCGACCAGCGTCACCTTCCTTCCCTATCTCTCGGGCGAGCGCACGCCGCACAACGACGCGACGATCCGCGGCGCCTTCATCGGTCTCGGCCATGAAAGCGGTCGCGCCGTGCTGACGCAGGCCGTGCTCGAAGGCGTGTCCTTCGCCATCCGCGACAATCTGGAAGCGCTGCGCTCCGCCGGCACGGATATTGCGCGCGTAACCGCTATCGGTGGCGGCTCGCGTTCGCGTTACTGGCTGGCCTCGATCGCCACCGCGCTCGGCGTGCCCGTCGACCTGCCGGCGGACGGTGATTTCGGCGCCGCTTTCGGTGCCGCCCGTCTCGGCCTGATTGCCGCGACGGGCGCCGATCCGGTCGCGGTCTGCACCCCGCCGCAGACGGCCGGCACGATCGATCCGGTTGCGTCGCTGACGGATGCCTATGCGGATGCCTACAAGCGCTACCGCGCGGTTTATCCGGCGATCAAGCCGCTGGGCATAGCTTGAGGTGAAACCCCCTCACCCTGCCCTCTCCCCGAGGGGAGAGGGTGAGACCGAGTTTGCGGCAGCCGCCCATACCTTCTCCTCTCGGGGAGAAGGTGGCCCGAAGGGTCGGATGAGGGGGCTTTGCCGACAGGTGAACAACACTACCGAAACACCAAACCCAAGGAGATGAGATATGAGCACCGGATTTTTTGGTGACATCAGCAAGGTAAAATACGAAGGGCCTGACAGCACCAATCCGCTGGCCTTCCGCTATTACAACAAGGACGAAGTCGTTGCCGGCAAGCGCATGGAAGACCATCTGCGCTTTGCCGTCGCCTATTGGCACACCTTCACCTGGCCGGGCGGCGATCCCTTTGGTGGCCAGACCTTCCTTCGCCCCTGGTTCAACGAGACGATGGAAGCCGCCAAGCTGAAGGCCGATGTCGCCTTCGAATTCTTCACCCTGCTCGGCGCTCCCTATTACTGCTTCCACGATGCCGACGTACGGCCGGAAGGCAAGAATTTCGCCGAGAACACCAAGAACCTCAACGAGATCGTCGACTACTTCGCCAAGAAGCAGGCCGATACTGGCGTAAAGCTGCTCTGGGGCACGGCAAACCTCTTCTCCAACCGCCGTTTCATGTCGGGCGCCGCGACCAATCCTGATCCGGATGTCTTCGCCTTCTCGGCTGCGACCGTGAAGACCTGCATGGATGCCACCCATAAACTCGGCGGCGAAAACTACGTTCTCTGGGGCGGCCGCGAAGGCTACGAGACGCTGCTCAACACCGACCTGAAGCGGGAGCTGGATCAGTTGGGCCGCTTCCTCAATCTCGTCGTCGAATACAAGCACAAGATCGGCTTCAAGGGCACGATCCTCATCGAGCCGAAGCCGCAGGAGCCGACCAAGCATCAGTATGACTACGACGTCGCCACGGTTTACGGCTTCCTCAAGAAGTACGGCCTCGAAAACGAAGTGAAGGTCAATATCGAGCAGGGCCATGCGATCCTTGCCGGCCATTCCTTCGAGCACGAACTGGCGCTTGCCAATGCGCTCGGCATTTTCGGCTCGATCGACATGAACCGCAACGACTACCAATCCGGCTGGGATACCGACCAGTTCCCGAACAACGTTCCGGAAATGACGCTGGCCTATTACCAGGTTCTGGCAGGCGGCGGCTTCAAGTCCGGCGGCACGAACTTCGACGCCAAGCTGCGCCGCCAGTCGCTCGACCCGGAAGATCTGCTCATCGGCCATATCGGCGGCATGGATTGCTGCGCCCGCGGCCTGAAGGCTGCTGCCAAGATGATCGAGGACAAGGCGCTCTCCAAGCCGCTCGCCGACCGTTACGCCGGCTGGGATTCGGCCGAAGGCCAGAAGCTGCTGCGCGGTGAATATTCGCTCGATCAGATCGCTCAGTGGGTCGAAACCAAGGACGTCAACCCGCAGCCGAAGTCCGGCAAGCAGGAACTGCTGGAAAACATCGTCAACCGTTACGTTTGATCGACAGCTTCGGGAGGCGGTGGTTCATCGCCTCCCGATTTCAGCCGAAACGCGCGGCTGGAAATGGCTATGGGATTCCCTGAGGGATCCTTCGCATTGGCGAAAACATAGCCGTCGGCCTGGTGCAGGGGGCCGAACTCCAGTCCCTCCTCCGCACACTTAGTGCGGAAAGCTTCGACATTCTCGACGTCGAAGACCAGCTTTACCAGCACCTGGCCCATTTTCTGCGCCTTGCCCGCCGGATGGATCAGCAGATTGGCGCCGCCATCCTGCGCGAGCAGCTCAACAATCCGATCGCCCTCCAGATAGAGCGGCTTGAACCCGAAATGCTTCTCGTAAAAGCTGATCGTCGCTCCGACATCCCGGACATAGAGGGTGATTCTGCCGAGCGGCATCGTTGTGTCCACCTATCGCCGGAGGCGCGGCGGTGGGGAGACCGAATTTCGCACCACGAGATCCGGCCGCAACAGGATCTCCGTCTCGGGCGGCTCGCCATCCGAAAGCAGTTCCAGCAAAAGCGCCATCGCATGCTTGCCGATGGCGGTGCGCGGCTGCCGGATCGTCGTCAGCGACGGCGTCATAAAGACGGCTTGCGGGACGTCATCGAAACCGGTCACCGAAAAATCCTCGGGTATATCATAGCCGCGTGCCTTCAGACCGATCATCACGCCGATCGCGGTCTGATCGTTGACGCACATGAAGGCTGTCGGCAGGGTGTCGCGCATGAAGAGCTGCTCGACGGCGAGCCGACCGCTCTCGATGGTGCCATCGCCTTCCAGCACGATGCGCAGGTCCTGTCCGATGCCGGCCGCATCCAGCCCGGCCTCGTAGCCCATGCGCCGCCTGCTGTAGGCGAGGCGCGTGCGGGAATCGCCGATGAAGGCGATCTTGCGGTGGCCCTCGGCAATCAGTAGGTCGATGGCCTTGCGGGCGCCGGCAATATCGTCGACGCCGACATAGGGAATGCCGCCGTTGAAAACTGGCTCGAAAACGCCGACGCTCGGCGGCAGCCGCGCTGTCATGGTCTGATGACCGAAGGGCAGGATACCGGTGAAGAGGATCAGACCCGCCGCCTGGTTGGAATTGAGGAATTTCAGATATTCCAGGCCACGCTGCGCGTCGTTCTGCGTGTGTCCGATCAGGATGCCGTAACCGTGCGAACGCGCCTCGTTTTCCAGGCCGATCAGGATATTCGAGAAATTGGGATCGCCGATATCGGGCGCCACGACCAGAATCATGTTCGAGCGGCCGAGCCGGAGGCTGCGCGCCATGGCATTGGTGGTATAACCGGTGACGGCGATAGCCTGATTGACTTTCAGCCGCGTCGAATTGGCGACTTTCTCCGGTGTATGGATGGCCCGCGAAACCGTTGCTATCGAAACATTGGCAATTCGGGCGACGTCTTCGATAGTTGCGGGCGTGGAATTCGACACTGCGCTCTGCCTTGGGTCTCGTCTCGGGCTGGAGACTACACAGACTTACGTGGAGGTCAAAGGTAACCGCGAAATTTTGTACGATATCCAACGATGTAAACCTTTACACGACGTATGTAAAGGTTTACATACCGTGGAAGCGGGTGGGACCGCAGGGAGGATGCAATGGGTTCGGAAACCGTCGACGGTGCGGTCGTGCTGTCTGCGAGAGGGATTTCCAAGGCCTTCAGTGGCGTACAAGTGCTGTTCAGCGTCAACTTCGATCTTCGGGCCGGCGAAATCCATGCGCTCATGGGCGAAAACGGCGCCGGAAAGTCGACGCTCGTCAAGGTCCTGTCCGGCTTCGAGCAGCCGACCTCCGGTGAGATTTTGCTCGATGGCAAGCCGGTAAAGCTGCCGCCGAACGGCGCAGCGGAAGCGCTCGGCATCGTCATCATCCATCAGGAATTCAATCTCGCTGAGCATCTGACCGTTACCGAGAGCCTGTTTCTCGGGCGCGAAGTTACACGACTCGGTGTGCTCGATCGCAAGCATATGCGTGCCGAAACGCGGCGCGTGCTCGATCTCCTCGGCTCGCATGTCGACGAGAATGCCGTGATCAGCTCGCTTTCCATTGCCGACAAGCAGATGGTGGAGATCGCCAAGGCGATCAGCCGCGATGCGCGCATCGTCTTCATGGACGAGCCGACCGCCGTTCTCTCCCGCGAGGAGACCAATTTCCTGTTCAAGCAGGTGCGTAAGCTGCGTGATCAGGGAACAAGCTTCGTCTTCGTCTCCCATAAGCTCGACGAGGTCATGGAGCTGACGGACCGGGTCACGGTGCTGCGCGACGGTCAATGGGTGAAGACATCGCCGACCTCGCTGCTCGATGGCGAATCGATCGCCCAGCTGATGGTCGGGCGCGAGCTTTCCAGCCTCTATCCGGCCAAGAACGAGCCTGATGTCGACGAGAAGGTCGTGCTCAAAGTTGCCTCGGTTTCCACCGGCTACGTCCACGATGCGAGCTTTGAGCTGCGCAAGGGCGAGATACTGGGCTTTTCCGGCATGATCGGCTCGGGGCGCACGGAGCTGATGGAAGCGATCGTCGGCCTGCGCGCTCGTGCATCCGGCGAGGTCGTCGCCAACGGCCAGACGGTGCCGCCGCATGACGTGCATGCGACCATCGATGCCGGGCTTGCCTACATGACCAAGGACCGTAAATCGAAGGGCCTGCTTCTGAATTCGGGCATGGTCGTCAATCTGACCCTGCAGTCGCTCGATCGGCATGGCAAGTTCGGCTATCTGAGCGCCTCCAGCGAGGCGGATGCGCTGACGCGGGCGCGCCGCCGTTTTGATATACGTGTGCGTGACGGAAACATCGTTGCCGGCCGCATGTCCGGCGGCAACCAGCAGAAGCTGCTTCTGGCGAAGATCATGGAGACCGAGCCGCAGATCATCATTATCGACGAGCCGACGCGCGGCATCGATGTGGGGACGAAGCAGCAGATCTATCATTTCATTTCCGCGCTGGCGCGCGATGGTCATTCGATCATCGTGATCTCTTCGGAAATGCCCGAGGTCATCGGGCTTTGCACGCGGGTTGCGGTGATGCGAGAGGGTCGGATCGTCGGCGTGCTCGAAGGAGAAGAGATCACCGAGCAGGAAATCATGCGTTATGCGGCGGGCCTGAAGAAAAAGACGGCTGCCTGAGGGGCGGCGGAGTGCAGGGCGAATTCCCAGCAATCATGGGACGGGAGGTTGGTTTTGGTTATGAGCGTGGGTGAAGACAGCAGCGGCAAGACAGGCCGGCGAGGACGTTCCTGGCGGGATGTCGATCTTAGGGCGGTTGCGCCGTTTGCGGCGCTGGTGCTGCTTCTGATCGTGGGCGCACTGGTCAACCCGAACTTCATTGGCATCACCAATCTCACCAATGTTGCGACGAGATGCGCCTTCATAGCCATCATCGCCGTTGGGGCGACCTTCGTCATTTCGGCCGGCGATCTCGATCTGTCCGTCGGCGCGATGGTCGCCTTCGTTGCCAGCCTGATGATCCTTTTCATGAATTCGGGCGTCATTGCCGATCCCTCTACGATGCTGGCGGCGGCGGTGCTGTTTTCGATCGTTGCCGGCCTGCTATGCGGCCTTGCCAACGGGTTGATTACGACCATGGGCAAGATCGAGCCGTTCATCGCGACGCTCGGCACCATGGGCGTCTATCGCGGCCTGACGACCTGGCTGTCGCAGGGCGGTGCCATCACCTTGCGACCGGCGGATATTCAGGCGCTCTACAAGCCTGTCTATTATGGCTCCGTGCTCGGTGTGCCGGTGCCGATCGTGGTCATCCTCGTCGTCACCGGCATTGCGGCTTTCATTCTCTACCGCACCCGTTATGGGCGGCATGTGATTGCGGTTGGCTCCAACCGTGACGTTGCCCGCTATTCCGGTGTGGCGGTCAATCGCGTGCGTACCGTCGCCTTCGTCATCCAGGGATTTTGCGTTGCCATCGCCGTGCTTCTCTATGTGCCGCGGCTCGGTTCGACATCGGCGACGACGGGCAGCCTGTGGGAATTGCAGGCGATCACCGCCGTGGTCGTCGGTGGCACGGCGCTGAAGGGCGGCGCGGGCAGGGTGTGGGGCACGATCTGCGGCGCGTTCATCCTCGAGCTCGTCGGCAATATCATGCTGCTTTCCAATTTCATCAGCGAGTATCTGCTGAGCGCCATCCAGGGTGCGATCATCATCATCGCCATGCTGGTTCAGCGTTCGCTTGCCCGCAAATAGTGAATAACCGGGTCAGGGGGCGCCCGGTCGTCATGCTAAGGCCCTGTCTCTATCTGGGAGGAAGAAACATGCGAAAAAGATTCATAGGCTTGGCTGTCGTGATGGCGGCTCTGGCCGGCACAGTACATGCCGCCGATAAGAAGGTGACGATCGGCGTTTCCATTCCGGCCGCCGACCACGGCTGGACCTCGGGCGTGGTGTTCCATGCCGAGCGCGTCGCCAAGCTCTTGATGGCGGAGCATCCGGGACTGAACGTCATCGTCAAGACCTCGCCGGATGCCGCCAGCCAGGCAAACGCCGTGCAGGATCTTGAAACACAGGGCATCGATGCTCTGGTGATCCTGCCGTCGGATCCGGATCCGCTCGTCAACGCCATCAAGGAAGTCAAGGACAAGGGCAAGTTCGTGGCGCTCGTCGACCGTGCGCCGAGCAACAACGACAATTCCGTCCGTGACCTCTATGTCGCCGGCAACAATCCGGCGCTTGGCCAGGTCGCGGGCGAATACATCAAGAAGAACACGCCGGATGCACAGGTCGTCGTCATCCGTGGTCTGCCGATCCCGATCGATCAGCAGCGCCAGGACGGCTTCGACAAGGGTATCGCCGGCTCGAACGTCAAGGTTCTCGACCGCCAGTACGGCAACTGGAACCGCGACGATGCCTTCAAGGTCATGCAGGACTACCTGACCAAATTCCCGAAGATCGATGTCGTCTGGTGCCAGGATGACGACATGGCCGTTGGCGTTCTGCAGGCGATCGAGCAGGCCAAGCGCACCGATATCAAGTATATCGTCGCCGGCGCCGGTTCGAAGGACATGATCAAGAAGGTGATGGATGGCGATAAGCTGATCCCGGTCGACGTGCTCTATCCGCCAGCAATGGTCGGCACCGCCATGGAGCTGACGGCTGCCAATTTCTATGATCAGGTTCCGATTCGCGGCAACTACATCCTGGATGCGACGCTCGTCACCAAGGACAACGCCAAGGACTTCTACTTCCCCGATTCACCGTTCTGATCGGTTTTTCGGTTGATCTTCCAGGGCGCCCGCCGGTTTCGGCGGGCGTTTTTTAAGTGTTCCATCAGCCCCGTTTTGCGGCGGATGGAAATTTTGCGGCACGTACCTCTTGCCGTCTGGAGCGTGCCGTGATTAGGTCGCAAGGCATTCGACTTTCAGCCCGACGACCCTATAGTTTTTGGAGGCTACGGCATCAAAACCGCCTCGGATATGGGTCCGAAAGGCATCGGAAACGTTTACAGAACGCGATTAGGGAGGAAATACAGATGAAGACGATCAAGGGACCAGGCCTGTTTCTCGGTCAGTTCGCGGGCGATACGGCACCGTTCAACTCGTGGGATTCGATCACGAAATGGGCTGCCGATGCCGGCTATATCGGCGTGCAGGTTCCGACCTGGGCAAGCCAGCTCATCGACCTGAAGAAGGCAGCCTCCTCGAAGGATTATTGCGATGAATTCGCCGGTGTCGCCCGCGCCAACGGCGTCGAAGTCACCGAGCTTTCCACCCATCTTCAGGGCCAGCTCGTCGCCGTGCATCCGGCCTATGACGAAGCCTTCGACGGTTTTGCGGCGCCGGAAGTGCGTGGGAATCCGAAGGCGCGGCAGGAATGGGCCGTCGAGCAGGTGAAGATGGCGCTAACGGCGTCGAAGCATCTCGGCATCAAGGCGCACGCGACTTTCTCAGGCGCGCTCGCCTGGCCCTTCATCTATCCCTGGCCGCAGCGCCCGGCCGGCCTCGTCGAGACCGCTTTCGAAGAACTTGCCCGCCGCTGGACGCCGATCCTCAACCATGCCGACGAAAATGGCGTCGACGTCTGCTACGAGATCCATCCGGGCGAAGACCTGCACGACGGCATCACCTTCGAGATGTTCCTGGAGCGCGTGAAGAACCATCCGCGCGCCAACATGCTCTACGATCCCTCGCACTATGTCCTGCAGTGCCTCGATTATCTCGAGAACATCGATATCTACAAGGACCGCATCAAGATGTTTCACGTCAAGGATGCGGAGTTCAATCCGACCGGCCGCCAGGGCGTCTATGGCGGTTATCAGGGCTGGGTCGAGCGCGCCGGCCGCTTCCGGTCGCTTGGCGACGGCCAGGTCGATTTTGGGGCCGTCTTCTCCAAGATGACTGCGAACAATTTCGACGGCTGGGCCGTGGTCGAATGGGAGTGCGCGTTGAAGCATCCCGAAGACGGCGCTCGCGAAGGCTCCGAATTCGTCAAGGCGCACATCATCCGCGTCACGGAAAAGGCCTTCGACGATTTCGCCGGCAGCGGTACGGACCAGGCGGCAAACCGGCGCATGCTGGGGCTGTAATCCGAATCCTTCGCCCCGCAAGTGCGGGGAAAAGGTGGACTCAAACGATTGAGCGGAGCGAAATCGTTTGAGGACGGATGAGGGGCCTTCTCGCTATTTTCACCAATTCAGAGCTTGCAGAAGGCTCGGCCCCTCACCCTAACCCTCTCCCCGCAGGCGGGGAGAGGGGACGATTGCGGCAGGCAATCGCGTTCAAACAATTCCATTCTCAGGAGGACAAAATGGCAATCGAAGGATCATCGGAACAGACGCGGGAGCCGCGCATCCGGCTTGGCATGGTGGGCGGTGGCGCTGGCGCATTCATCGGCGCGGTACATCGCATCGCGGCACGTATTGACGATCAGTTCGATCTTGTTGCCGGTGCGCTCTCGTCTTCGCCGGAAAAGGCCGTGGCATCCGGCCGCGATCTCGGTCTCGATCCCTCGCGCACCTATTCCAGCTACCGCGACATGGCGATTCGGGAAGCCAAGCTGAAGAACGGCATCGAGGCCGTTTCAATCGTCACGCCGAACCATGTCCACTATGACGCCGCCAAGGAATTCCTGCGGCGCGGCATCCATGTCATCTGCGACAAGCCGCTGACCTCCAATCTTGCCGACGCCAAGAAGCTCAAGAGGGTGGCCGATGAAAGCGGTGCGCTCTTCATCCTCACGCATAATTACACCGGCTATCCGATGATCCGCCAGGCGCGCGAGATGATCGAGAATGGCGAACTCGGCGATATCCGCATCGTGCAGGCAGAATATCCGCAGGATTGGCTGACCGAAAATATCGAGCAGTCAGGCCAGAAGCAGGCGGCTTGGCGTACCGACCCGGCCCAGTCGGGCGTCGGCGGCTCCACCGGCGACATCGGCACGCATGCGTATAATCTTGCTTCCTTCGTGACCGGCCTCGAGCTCGACAGCCTTGCTGCCGATCTCGATAGCTTCGTCGAGGGACGTCGTCTCGACGATAACGGCCATGTGCTGCTGCGCTTCAAGGCGAAGGGCAAGGAAAAGCCGGCGAAGGGCATGCTCTGGTGCAGCCAGGTGGCGCCCGGCCATGAGAACGGCCTCAAGCTCCGCGTCTACGGCACCAAGGGGGGGATCGAGTGGACGCAGGCCGATCCGAACTATCTGTGGTACACGCCGTTCGGCGAGCCGAAGCGGCTGATCACCCGCAACGGTGCCGGCTCCGGTGCCGCAGCGGCGCGCGTCTCGCGCATCCCTTCGGGCCATCCGGAAGGTTATCTGGAAGCTTTCGCGACCATCTATACCGAGGCTGCGCGCGCCATCAATGCCCGCAAGAAGGGCGTGGCGGTCGATCCGGCTGTGATCTATCCGACCGTCGATGACGGCGTGAAAGGTGTGGCTTTCGTCGAGGCTTGTGTCGCCTCGTCCAAGCGCAACGGCGCCTGGGTCAAGCTCTAAGCTTCACGTGAGGTCCGAGGCGGTGAGCCCGCCTCGGACCTGCTGGTTCAGGCCGCAGTTTGCTGCTGGCGCTTCGTCAGTGCATCGACGCTCAGCGGGCCGCCGCCGGCGCTGGCGAGAAACAGGAAGATGAAGCAGAAGAGGATGGCAGCGGTGCCGCCGTTTTGTGCGGGGTAGAAGCTTTGCGGCGCGTGGCGAAGGAAATAGGCGAAGGCCATCAGGCCTGACAGGATGAACGAAGCAATCCGCGTCTTGAAGCCGATCAGGACGAGGAAGCCGAGAGTGAGTTCGAGCAGGCCGGCGACCCACGGCAGCGATCCAACGGCGGGCACATTTTCGGCCGCCGGGAAATGCAGCACTTTTTGCGTTCCGTAGCTGAAGAGCACAAGCGAGGCGACGATGCGCAGGAGGCTCAGCAGATGAGGATGGAGGGCGTGGATCGCAGGGAGCATTTGTGTCCTTTCGTCGTCAAGTTTGGATGCTACCCTCAATTGATCCAAAGTCGAAAGACAAGTCACGACTGTTGACATTGATGTTATCGCACCGCGAGTCTCCCTGCACAGAGCCGTTAGCCGGCTGCGTTTCTCGGCATCTGCAACGTTGCAGTTTCGTCAATTCGACACTGTACTTTGCCAACGCGGTTGGCTAAACCGCAGCCAACGAAGCCAAAATAGACGGGATTTTCATCATGATCGATCCGAAGCTTCTTGCCGATCGCTTCCCCGGCGATTTCACATTCGGTGTTGCCACCGCCGCTTTCCAGATCGAAGGCGCCACCAAGGCCGATGGCCGCAAGCCATCCATATGGGATGCCTTCGCCAACATGCCCGGCCGCGTCTATCAGCGCGATAATGGCGATGTCGCTTGCGATCACTATAACCGCCTGGAGCAGGATCTCGATCTGATCAAGGATATGGGCGTCGAGGCCTATCGCTTCTCGATCGCCTGGCCGCGCATCATTCCCGAAGGCACTGGTCCGGTGAACGAAGCCGGCCTCGATTTCTACGATCGTCTGGTCGATGGCTGCAAGGCGCGGGGGATCAAGACCTTTGCGACGCTCTACCATTGGGATCTGCCGCTGGCGCTCGCCGGCGATGGCGGCTGGACGGCGCGCTCGACGGCGCATGCCTTCCAGCGCTATGCCAAGACCGTCGTGGCCCGCCTTGGCGACCGTCTGGACTCCGTCGCCACCTTCAACGAGCCATGGTGCATCGTCTGGCTGAGCCATCTTTATGGCGTTCATGCGCCGGGCGAACGCAATATGCAGGCTGCCCTTTACGCCATGCACTATATGAACCTTGCGCATGGTCTCGGCGTCGAGGCTATCCGCTCCGTGGCGCCGAAGGTGCCTGTCGGCATCGTGCTCAATGCCGCTTCGATCCTGCCGGGCTCCGATAGTCCGGAAGATCTGGCCGCGGTCGAGCGTGCGCATCAGTTCCACAACGGCGCCTTCTTCGATCCGATCTTCAAGGGCGAGTATCCGAAGGAGTTCGTCGAGGCGCTCGGCGATCGCATGCCTGTCATCGAGGACGGCGATCTCAAGACCATCAACCAGAAGCTCGATTGGTGGGGTTTGAACTATTATATGCCAATGCGCGTCTCCGATGACGCCTCCAAGAGCGGCGATTTCCCCTGGACGAAGGAAGCGCCGCCGGTCAGTGATGTAAGGACGGATATCGGCTGGGAGGTTTATTCGCCCGGCCTGAAGCATGTCGTCGAGGACCTCAACAAGCGCTACGAGCTGCCGGAGTGCTACATCACCGAGAACGGCGCCTGCTACAACATGGGCGTCGTCAACGGCGAGGTCGATGACCAGCCGCGCCTCGATTATTATATGGAGCATCTCGGCGTCGTCGCGGATCTCATCAAGGACGGCTACCCGATGCGCGGCTACTTCGCCTGGAGCCTGATGGACAATTTCGAGTGGGCGGAGGGCTACCGTATGCGTTTCGGCCTCGTCCATGTTGATTACGAGACCCAGGTGCGCACGCTCAAGAAGAGCGGCAAGTGGTACAGTGAGCTTGCCTCGCAGTTTCCGAAGGGCAACCACAAAGCGGTCTGACGCGGTTCGGCCTCGCTCTCAAGGGGAAGGTGTCTGTCGCCCGAATGGGCGAGGCCTGATAGACAGCATGTATGATTCAGCGGCCGATTTTTCTTTATGCGCTTTGCGGCAGCCAGCGGCGGGCCTCAACCAACCGCAGGCTGCTGGAGGCGCTGCAGCTCGGCTGCCCCGAAGGCATCACCATTGCGATTTGCGATCTGATCGGCGACCTGCCGGTCTTCAATCCGGATAATGAGGGTGAGCGAACTCCAGTTATCGTTGAGAGATTTGCGGCCGAGATCCGCAAGGCAGACGGTTTGATCGTCGCTTGTCCGGAATATGCCCATGGCATACCCGGCGGCTTCAAGAATGCGTTGGACTGGCTGGTGTCGCGTGACGAGGTGCCGTTCAAGCCGCTGATGTTCGCGCATGCCTCGCATCGCGGTGATCTCGTATTGGCACAGCTCACCGATGTCTTGCAGACCATGTCGCTGCATATCGTTGAAGACGGCTTCTTGCGTCTGCCGGTTGCTGGCAAGAGCGATGAGATACAGGCCGCAATGCTGCTGCAGGCGCGCGAAAGCGGCCTTTTCTCCGCAAGTCTCAGCCGCTTCGCGCAAGCTATAGCCACCAAGGCATGAATTCTTCCGGTTTCGGCAGATCTACAACTCTTTCCTGTAGGAATCTCCAACTCGCCTTAACCGTTTATTGAAGACCTGACGGCAGACTTCTTCGCCAAGGAGAAAAGGCGTTGGGAGCAGCTTTCAGGTCATTGCGCAAAAATACACAGATCGGTCGTCATTCCATCGTGACGGCCGTTTTGGTTTGCTTTGCATTGATCGTTGCCGTCGTGACCTTGATGGTTCTTACCGCGATCGGCCGCGTCGCCGATTATTCCAACAAGCTGGATGACGAGCGCTCCTGGGAGACGACCGTCGGTGCACTGAAGACTTTTCAGGGACAACTGGAAGCGACGCTGCACGACCATTCCGCCCGCAATGACGCGGTGCGAAGCATTTACGGAACGGACAATCAAGGCTGGATCGCCGGCAATTACGGCGACATTTCCTCCAATGGTGCCCTGTTCGATACTGCCGTTATCGTCGACGACAACAACAAGCCGATCGTTGCTTATCATGACGGTGAACCATTGACTGGCAACATAGAGGAGGTCCTTGGCACCGCGGTCTGGGCGCTCGTCGATCAGGCGCGCGCGACACGTGTGACCGGGGTGCCGGAAGCCTCGAGCTATATCATGACCAGGGATGGTATCGCGGCGGCCGGTGCCGCGACGATCCGCGAAAGATCCGGTCGCATTCCGGTGCCAGAAGGGCATCGGCGCTATCTGATCCTCGTCCGCTACCTCGATGCCGACCGGATCAAGATGCTCTCGAATACCTATGTCATCAGCGGCTTGAGGCTGGTGCCGCCGGAAACCGTGGCCCGCTATGCCGTCTCCATCGTCGATCCGCTCGGCAAGTCGCTGGGGCGGCTGGTGTGGAGTTCGCGCCAGCCGGGGGACATGAGCTATCAGCAGGTCCGCCCGCTGGTTCTCGGAGCGCTCGGTCTGGTGGGTCTGTTCTTCATCGTGCTTTTGATCCTGGGATTGATGGCGGGGCGCCGGCTGCGGGCGGAAGAGGTTCAGGCGCGCCAGGTTTCTCTTCGCGATCGGCTGAGCGGGCTCCTCAACCGCGAGGGATTGCGGCTCGATGTGGATCGCCTGGTCGAGCGGGCGCGCTCCGATGGCACCAATGTCCTGCTTCTCTACCTCGATCTCGATGGTTTCAAGGAAATCAACGACGCCTATGGGCATGGCACCGGCGACCAGCTGATCCGCGCGGTAGCCGCCGGGCTCAAGGTGCTCGTGCCGCCGCAGGCAGCCTTGGCGCGCCTTGGTGGCGATGAGTTCGCCATCGCCTTCCCGACGAAGGAGCTTAATGATGCTCCCGCCTTGCGCCTTGCGGAGCAGATCCTGGATTTCCTTGCCGAACCTCTGGAGATCGGCCGCCGGGTGGTCGTTGTCGGTGCCAGCATCGGCATCGCAAGCTCGCCCGAAGGCCGTATCGACCGTGAGGAACTGGTGCGGCGTGCCGATCTTGCCATGTACAAGGCCAAGGAAGCCGGTCGTGCTCGCATGACCTGCTACGACACCGCCATGGATGCCCATCGCGAGGAACGCAACGCGCTGGAGCTCGATCTGCGTCACGCGATCGAGTTGGAGGAACTGACGCTCGCCTATCAGCCGCTGGTCGATGCATCGAGCTGCGAGATGATCGGCGTCGAGGCGCTGGTGCGGTGGAACCGTCCCGGCCACGGGCCGATTTCGCCAGAGGCCTTCATTCCGATTGCCGAAACCAGCGGCCTGATCGAGGCGTTGGGCCTGCTCGTCCTGCGCAAGGCCTGCGAGGCGGCAAGACACTGGCCGGATCTGCGTGTCGCCGTCAACGTTTCGCCGGGCCAGTTCCGCAATCCCGCCTTTGCCGATTATGTCCGCAGCGTGCTTAACATTACTGAAATCGAAGCCGAGCGTGTGACGCTGGAAATCACCGAAGGCTATATCATTCAAAATCCGGAGCGTACCCGTCAATCGATCGAGCGGTTGAAGAGGCTCGGCGTCAAGGTGGCGCTCGACGACTTCGGATCGGGTTTCTCCTCCATCGGCTATCTGCGTCAGTTCGGGTTCAACCGCATCAAGATCGATCGCTCGCTGACGATGAATGTGCTGGAAGACAACCGCGCCCGCGAGATGGTGAAGGCGACCGTGGCACTGGCCCGATCGCTCGATATTCCCGTCACGGCCGAGGGTATAGAGACCGAGGAACAGGGAACGGCGCTTGCGGGCTTCGGTTGCGACGAGCTGCAGGGCTATTTCTACGGCAAGCCGATGCCGGAAGCCGAGATCAGCAGGCGGCTTGCGGTACAGATGGCAACCGCGCCGGACGAAGAACACGCCGCTGCCTGATACGCGTGGAGCCCTGGCGCATTCCCCAGGGAAGGGAAGGCCGCAGCACAGTTCCTCCGAAAATGCTTTAGCCGATATGCTCGTGGCCGCGCTTGCGAGCGAGCGCGATCTGGCGCTGCCTTTCGCGGTAACGCTCGCGATCCTCTTCGCTGCGCTCATGATAGCAATGGCTGCAGGAGACGCCGGCCTCGTAAAAGGGGGAGGTCACTTCCTCAGCCGTGATGGGATTGCGGCAGGCGTGGCAGAGCTTGTGATTGCCCTCCTTCAGGCCATGTTCGACGGAGACACGCTCGTCGAAGACGAAGCAGGCGCCTTCCCATAGGCTCTCTTCTGCCGGCACTTCCTCGAGATATTTCAGGATGCCGCCCTTGAGGTGATAGACCTCGTCGAAGCCCTGCTGCTTCATGAAGGCGGTTGCCTTCTCGCAGCGGATGCCGCCGGTGCAGTACATGGCGATCTTCGGCTTGTTGTGTAGGCCGGTATTGTCGCGCACCCATTCCGGAAACTCGCGGAAGGTCTTGGTCTTCGGGTCGACCGCGCCCTTGAAGACGCCGATGGCGGTCTCGTAATCGTTGCGCGTATCGATGACAATGGTGTCGGGGTCGGAGATCAGCGCGTTCCAGTCCTTCGGCGCGACATAGGTGCCGACGACCCTGGTGGGGTCGATATCCTCGACGCCCATGGTGACGATCTCTTTCTTCAGCTTCACCTTCATGCGCACGAACGGCATTTTCGACGCTCGGCTTTCCTTGTGTTCAAGGCCGGCAAATTCCGGCTGGGCGCGCAGGAAGGCGAGCACGGCGCCGATGGCGGCATCCGTGCCGGCAATCGTGCCGTTGATTCCTTCATGTGCCAGCAGCAGCGTGCCCTTGACGCCCTTTTCCTCACAGAGCGCAAGCAGCGGCTCGCGCAGGCTTTCGAAGCGCTGAAAGGAAACGAAATGATAAAGCGCGGCAACGAGGAATGCGCCGGTCGCGTCGCGCCGTGGATCTGGAAGCATGTCGGTCATGCCGGTGAAATACAATTTTGTGAGCTTTCAAGCAATCGGGATTCGCGCCGCAGCTCCGCGCCCTCGCCATTCTGCACGATCGGTGTCACATACGACGTCAAAGGAAGGCATTTCAAGATGAGCTTATCGTGCAACTGGCGCATCATCCTTGATGTCGTCTGCAAACCTGCGCATGAGCCGCACAAGGTCCTCGATATCCTGGTCATCCCATTTGGCGAAAATGGACCGGGCGATCCTCTCGCGCGCCTCATCGATGCGATCGGTCATCATCTTTCCCTGTTCGGTGATGACGGCCTCGCGAAGGCGGCGATCGATCGCGTTCTCCCGTCGGCTGATAAGCCCAAGCCCCTCCATCTTCGCAACCTGGCGGCTGACGGTGGTGTAGTCGCGCCCGACGCGATCGGCCAGTTCGACGACGCCGATGGGGCCGAGCCGTTCCACCAAAACCAACAGGGAAAACAGTGCGCGGTCGAGAGAGATGCCCGCCTCCTTGATCATCGCCTCATCGCGCTGTGGCCGGTTCATGACGCCAACGATTTCGACCAGCGCGCTATGGAGTTCGCGTAGCTGACTGCTGATATGTGTATTTTGCAAGCTTTTTGTTGACACCGCATCGCCCTTCTTTTAATATGTGCATATTACACATATGGAGATAGAAATGACAGAGCAATTTGCAGCCGATGTGCTGATTTGCGGTGCGGGTGCGGCCGGCCTAGCGCTGGCCATCGATTTGGCAAGGAGGGGAATTTCCTTCCGCCTGATCGAAAAGATGGAAGGGCCTTTCCGTGGTTCGCGCGGCAAGGGTATTCAGCCGCGAACCCAGGAAATCTTCGAGGATCTCGGCATTCTCGACCGGGTCGTCGCGGCCGGCGGCCTCTATCCACCCGAGCGGCGATATCGCGACGACGGCAGTTTTACCGAGTCCGACATCACCGAGCATGAGGACCCCACACCAGCAGAACCTTATCATCTGCCGCTGATGATACCGCAATTCCTAACCGAAAAGGTGATGCGCGAGAGGTTGCTTGAGCTTGGCCATAGGCCGCAATTCGGCTGCGAACTGGTTGGTTTCGAGCAGGACCCGAGAGGCGTGACGGCGCGTCTCTCGGGCAAGGCTGGAGAGGAAACTCTCCGCGTGCGCTGGCTCGTCGGCGCCGATGGCGGCCGCAGTTTCGTTCGCCATGCCGTCGATATCGACTTTCCGGGCAAGACCCTCGGCGTCCGTGCGATCGTGGCCGATGTCATTTTGACCGGTCTCACGCGCGATGCCTGGCATCGCTTCAACGACGGCGACATGTCGCGGCAGATCATGTTCTGCCCGCTCGCCGGGACCGAGATGTTCCAGATACAGGGGCCGATCCCTCTTGACGGTGATATCGACCTCTCTGCCGAAGGGCTCGAAGCCATGGTGGCGGAGCGCACCCGGCGCGACGATATCCATATACAATCCGTGTCGTGGTCGTCGGCCTACAACATGAATGCGCGTCTGGCCGATCGATACCGTGTCGGTCGCGTGTTTCTCATCGGTGATGCCGCCCATATTCATCCACCGACCGGCGGCCAGGGTCTCAATACCAGCGTGCAGGATGCCTATAATCTTGGATGGAAGCTGGCTGCGGCCGCCAATGGAGCCGACGATAAGCTGCTCGACAGCTATGAGGAGGAGCGTCAGCCCATCGCGGCAGCGATGCTCGGTCTGTCGACAAGGCTTCTCGATGACCAGAAACAGGGCAAGATGCGGCGCGGTCGCGAGGTGCGTCAGCTCGATATAGGTTATCCTTCGTCCTCGCTCGCGCTCGAAACGCTGGGGCGCAGCGGTCGCCTGTCCGCCGGCGACCGAGCCCCGGATGCGCCGATCCGCGGCGTTGCCGGCCAGCCGAAACGGCTGTTCGATCTATTCCAAGGCGCGCATTGGACATTGCTCGGCTACGGGGTGCAGCGGGGATCGGTGCCGCCGCGCGCGGGCCTGCATATTCATACTTTCGGCTCGTCAGGCGACATGGTCGACGCCGAGGGCCATCTTCGCGACATCTACGCGCTATCCTGCGGCGAATGGGTGCTTGTGCGGCCGGACGGATATATTGGCGCGATCGCTGCGGCCGACGACATTGCGATGCTGGAAGGCTATTTCGCGCAAGTGGGGCTTGGTTCGGCGGATGCGTGGCGTGCCTAACGCAACGGCCGGGTTATGCCGATTGAACTGCCTGAGCCGGGCGCGTGGCCCGGTCAGTCCGCCGCCTCCAGCCAAAGGTGCTTGATAGTCCGCGCCTCGTTCCCCGGCTTGTCGGCGAAGACCCAGCGGGCTCGGTCCAGCGCCTCCTCGCGCGCGGTCTGCTGCCGGGAAATGATCGCTTCCAGCAGGCGGGCGTGATCGTCGTTTCTTTCGAAGAGATGCGGCTCGCGGTCCGCGACATCGGCCAATATCGACATGTCGAGATAGCGGCCGAGCACGTCGACCAAGGCCTTGGCCTCCAGCTGCTTGGCATGCATGGCGGCCGGCCAGACATCGCGCAGCAGCATGTGATGCATCCAGTAGTCCTGGCTGCGTTTGCGCAGATCATGAAAGCTCTCGACGTGCGCCGCTTCGGCATGGCAGTCGGACAGCGCCTCTATCGCCTTGCGGACGTTCTTGCGCCAACTTTTTTGAAAGAGACGGGCCGTGTCGCGGCGGCCGCAGTTGAAGGATATTTCCTTCAACGCCTCACGTGCCTCCGCACATGTGGCGACTGCTGCTCGTGCCTTGTCTTCGAGATCTGTTTCGGCTTCCGCCATACGGTCGCGTCTCGCGGTCAGTAGATCGCTCACGCGAGCCAGCGCATGCAGTTCCTCCGCCGATGCAGCGGTTGCCTGCAGATAATGGCTGATCTCGATCAACGCGGTTGCGTCGCGCACCCCGGAAAGTGTGAGCGCTACATTCCGAAGCCGGTCATTTTCCCGCTGCTGAAATTCGCGCGCGACCGGAGCTATCAACCGGTAGAGCGCCCGCACGCGCTTGATATTCTTGCGGGCGGCGTGAACAGCTTCGTGCAGGCCCTGCGGTCTGTCCGTCAGTACGGCCATTGCCTTGCCGAGTTGATGCGCGGCTGCCTTGTGCACCTCGTCATCAAGGGCTCGGTCAGGCCGTATGCGATAGCTCATCGTACTCCTGCTCGAACTGCGTCGCGAGGGCCTGGTTGGAATAGCGGTATTCGCCTGTCACCTCACGTCCGATCCAGTCCGGCAGTTCCGGATTGTCGCTTTCGTCGTCCATTTCCACTTCGGCAATGACGAGGCCGCGATGGGCGCCGCGGAAGACATCCACTTCCCAGGTAAAGCCCTTGAACTGCACCTTGTGGCGGGTTTTCTCGATGACGAGGCCGATCGCCGTTTCCAGCAACTCCTCCGCATCGTCGACGGGGATCTCATATTCGAATTCGTCCCTGGTCATTGCCTTGCCGATCTTGATCGTCAAGGTTGCCTTGGTGTCGTTCGTCAGCCGTATGCGCACGGAACGGTCCGCCATGGAGGCAATATATCCCTGTCGCAGGATCAGCCGCTCCGAAACGGAATCACGCCAATGATCGCCGCGCACCAGAAACTTTCGCTCGATCTCTTTTGCCATGCGTTTGACATGCTCCACTGGCACAGACTGGAACAGCCTATAGCAAGTTGCCGGGATTTCCTACCCGTCGTATTTAAAGCGAGCTTTTGTCTCGACAAGCACCTTCGGGAAGGCTATTCGAAAGCCGGATTTCAATCGTTTTAAAAGGAGCGCACCGACCATGGGCGAGAAAACCGAGAAGCTTCTTTCCATTCTGAAACTGCAGCCCGTCGTTCCTGTGCTGATCGTCGATGATGCGAAATCGGCCGTGCCGCTCGCCCGGGCGCTCGTCGCCGGAGGCCTGAAGGCCATCGAGATCACGCTTCGCACCGCCGGCGCGCTCGATGCGATCCGTGCTGTTGCCGAAGAAGTCGAGGGTGCCGAAGTCGGCGCCGGCACGATCCTCAATGTCAAACAATGGGACGCGGCCGTCGAAGCCGGTTCCAAGTTCATCGTCAGCCCCGGCACGACGCAAGAGCTGCTCGATGCTGCGCGCGGCTCGCATGTGCCGCTGCTGCCGGGTGCCGCTACCGCAAGCGAAGTCATGGCGCTGCGCGAAGAGGGCTATACGGTGCTCAAGTTCTTCCCGGCCGAGCAGGCCGGCGGTGCTTCCTATCTCAAGGCTCTGTCGTCGCCGCTCGCTGGCACGGTCTTCTGCCCGACCGGCGGCATCTCGCTGAAGAACGCTCACGACTACCTGTCACTGCCGAACGTCATCTGCGTCGGCGGCTCCTGGGTTGCGCCGAAGGAACTCGTTGCGTCAGGCGATTGGGCCGGGATCACCAAGCTCGCCGCAGAGGCAGCAGCACTCAAAGGCTGAGACGGGAGCCTGTCGAATTCGATTTGAAAGGCGCGTGGAGCTTTCCGCGTGCCTTTTTGCATGATGTGGATTGGTATTTGCGGTTGCGCTTCCTATCTCCCCTTCACCATCACAAGGACGGAGGACCATCCATATGATCGACGCCCGCAAGCTTCTTGACCAATTCCTGGGATCACAGGTTCCAGGAATGCAAGGAACGGTGAAAGACAGGGCAACCCAGGCCATCAATCTCGCCAGGGACAATCCCATGGCGACGAGCGCGATTGCCGGTGTGCTGCTCGGCACGAAGACCGGGCGTCAGGTCGCCGGCAATGCGCTGGCGCTCGGTGGCCTCGCTGCCATCGCAGGCCTCGGCTATCAGGCCTACAAGAATTATCGCGATGGCAACCAGCCTCAGCCGGCGCCGCAATCCACGCCTCAGGCCGAGCCGCAATTTCTGCCGCCGCCGACAGATTCAGGTTTCAGCACATCGCCGGCGGTTGCCAGCAATGATTTTACGCTTTCCCTGGTGCGCGCCATGATCGCGGCTGCCCGCGCCGATGGACATATCGATGATACCGAACGTCAGCGTATTCTCGGCAAGGTTCAGGAGGCCGGCGTCGGGGCCGAGGCGGAAGCTTTCTTCCAGCGCGAGCTCGCCAATCCCGTCGATCTCGATGCCATCGTCGCTTCGGCGAAGACCGAAGAACAGCGCGTGCAGGTCTATACCGCGTCGCGACTGGCGATCGAGCCGGATTCACGGGCCGAGCGCGGTTATCTCGATCTGCTGGCTGGAAGGCTCGGCCTAGCCGATGCGCTGGTCGATCATATCGAAGCGACGGTTGCGGGCGCCAAAGTTCAGCTGTGATTGATAGGGCCGGTTGCCTTTGATTGGCAGCTGGCCTAAGCCTTCGCCGGAACTCATGTCAGGGCGTCAAGGATGGCTACATTGACGGACAAGAAAAGCGAAACCCGCTCGGCGGCAATTGCAGCCGGCGTTATTCTGTTGGTCGCAACAGCCGTGCTTTACCTGATGCCGAATGTCATCGTCTGGCTCGGCTCGATCTCGCCATGGCTCGGCACTGGTTTTGGCGTGCTGGTCATCCTGGCCTTCTTCTTCGTGTTCTGGATGCGAGCGCGCTATCAGCGGCGCAATGGGCCGTAAGCTCCGAGGCAAGGCTCTCTTCTGAATTCTTTCGGAAAATCGCTCAGTTCTGCAGCGAGGCCCCGAGTAGAATGATGCCCGTGCAGATGACGAGCAGTGCGCCCAGAATCTCGATGCCGTTGCCGACCAAAACCGAAAGTCTCGAGCCCTTGCCGGTGAAGCGGACGGCGGTGCCTTTCGCGAAGACGGCGATGATGGCAAGCAGCGAGACGGTGAGCGCCGTGCCGATGGACATGGCGAGGACCGATAGCAGACCGCCGAGATAGAGCCCGTTCAGCATCGAAAAGGTCATGACCAGCAGCGCGCCGGAGCACGGGCGCAGTCCGACGGCGGCGATCGCGGACCAGGCCTCGCGGGCACTGAACTTTTCGTTCGACAACATCTTCGGATCGGGAAGATGGGCGTGGCCGCAGGTCTCGCAGTAAGCGCCGTCGCCGGTCGTATGGGCGGGATCATAGCATTGATAGCCGCCGCCAGCGCGTATCGCGGCGCTGCTGCGCGCAAAACCTCTTGCCGAATCCGTGCCCGTTGCGGCTCCCTCGAACAGCGAGAGGCTGATTGGACCCGCCGATGTCGCAAGCTGCATTTCCTGATGCTGCGCCCGGCTCTGCATCATCGCCCGCAGCTTGCGGAACAAAAGCCAGCTGCCGAACAGGATGACCATGACAAAGCTGGTGATCTCCATGGCATTGGTCGCCATCGTCATGGTGATGCCTGAACCGCGCAGGACAAAATAGGCGGCGCCAACGACAAGGACGGCGACGAGGCCCTGGATGAGGGCGGAGACGAAGGAGATGCCGATGCCGCGCTTCAGCTCGATCTCGTTGGCGACCATGTAGGAAGAAATCACCGCCTTGCCGTGGCCGGGGCCGGCGGCATGGAAGATGCCATAGGCGAAGGAGAGGCCGATCAGCGTCCAGAGCTGCCATGGGTCCTGGCGCATGGCTTCGATGGACTTGGTGAGCGCACGGTAGAAAGCCTGCTGCTCGTAGTTCACATAGAGGAAGATCGGCGCAAGCGGCCCGCCCATCGGCTGGAAGCTCGGCTCGGCCGTGCCGATGCCAAGTGGCGAGCCGGCGGCATGGGCGAAGCTGGCTGCCGCGAGAAGCGCGAGCATTACAGCCGGAACGAGCTTTCCTGGTCGCGAAATCAGCATTGCACATCTATCCGCGTTGCAAAGAGTTTCGACATGGTCGTTCCCGTCGGATCGTTGAAGAAGGCATCCGTCAAGGTGGACTTGTTCTCGGCAATGACTTCATCCGGATTGGGCCGGACGACCTTATGCGTGCAGCTTTTGAAGGCGTCGCCCTCCGTCACCAATTCATTGTCGCTCGGGAAATCGACCGAGGTATAGAGCGTCGGGTCGTAGATGCCGAAGCTCAGCGTGTTGCCCTTGGCGAGCGGCATCGGCTCGGCCGGCTTGACGGCGAAGAACATCAGGAGCTGGCCGTCGCGGAAGTCGACATTGATGACATCGGGCTTGTTCACCTTGATTGCTTTGCCATTGAGCGTCAGGTTCGCATAATAATCGTAGTCCGCCAGAGACTCGCGCACCGTCTTGCCAACCTCTTTCAGCTCGTCGGGATCGAGCTTGAGGTTTGTGTTCTTGTCGAAATCCATGAGGACGGAGGAGGAGAACACTTCGTCGAAACGCCAGACATTGCGCAGTTCCTGCACATTGCCATCCGCGCCGGCCAGCACTTCCAGGCGGGCTTCCACGAAAATATGTGGATGCGCCGATGCTGTGGCCGGCACGAGCAACAGGCCGCCGGTCAGGGCAACAGCGTAGGCGGTCGTGGATTTTCTCATGCGTCCGATAGATTTCGCGAGCATTGATTCACTTCGTTTTCTGGTCAGGAAATGAGACGGAATTGGGACCGGCCAACCAACCTCGGCCGTTCAGCCGTTCTTGCGGAACCAGTTGTGCAGGTAATCCACAAAGATGCGCACCTTGGCGGGTAGGTAGCGGCGATGCGGATAGACGGCATAGATGCCGCGATCCGTCGGCAGGTAGTCGTTGAACAGCGTCAGCAACTGTCCGCTTTCGATCGCCTTGCGGCCGATGAAATCCGGGACAATAGCAACGCCGAGATCGGCGAGTGCTGCACGCAGCGTCGCATGCGGGCTATTGACCTCGAGCGTGCCGTTGATGGCGACGTTGAAGGTCGTGCTGTCGGCATCGACGAAGCGGATGTTGCCCTGCGAGCGGGTGTTGGTGTCGATGATGAAGGGAATGCGCGTAAGGTCAGTCGGATGTTCCAGCGTCGGATAGCGGTCGAGGAACTCTTGCGTCGCGCAGAGATGGACGCGGAAATCGGAAATCTTGCGGGCGATCATGCCGGAGTCTTCGAGCTTGGTGATGCGGACGGCGACATCGAAGCCTTCCTCGATGAGGTCGACGAAACGGTCGTCGGCGGCGATTTCCAGCGAGAGATCGGGATTCTCCTTGGCGAAGTCGATCAGCGACTGTCCGACATCGGCGTCGACGAAGGTGCGCGGCACGGAAACGCGCAGCCGACCTTTGAGCTGCTGATTGTTCTCGCGCACGAGATCGGCGAGATTGTCGATCTCCTTCAGGATATCGGAGGCGGTGCGATAATAGGTATGACCGGCCTCTGTCATGGAGAACTGACGCGTGGTGCGATTCAAGAGCAGCGCGCCCAGCTCGTCTTCCAGTTCGCGGACATATTTCGACAGCAGTGCCTTGGAGCGGCCGGTCTTGCGCGCAGCCGCCGAAAATCCCTCGGCTTCGACCACGTCGATAAAGGCGCGAATCCGGGTCAAAGTGTCCATGCTGAAGCCTCCCGCTAACTGTTTCCGGATGTTGAACAAAATGCTTTGATTTGTTCAATTATTTTTTTCGGGCATGGCTGAAAAATTTTCTTGATTATTACGGCGAATATTCCTATTTCCCGATCAGCCCAAAGTCGCACGTGCCCGTGGGTGTCCGCCGATCCTCGATGTGGTGAGAAAATCGGTAAGGTACCTGGAACTAACCCCTCCAGTCGCTATTTCGGCCAACCGAAAAATGCGAGGACATCTGAAGCAACGACGGTGCGGGCCTTTTTGTTCTCTCCCGGCTTTCCATCAGCCGGGGATACTGAAGAGGCACACCTTCATTGCCGGAAGTGCGGTTGGGATACTCCCTCCAATCCATGGCAGACAAAGCGAATTAGCGCCGCTTGCGGCACTCGTTCATCATCCGCGCTTCGCGCATTTGCACGGTACCGGGGTCTCCACCGGCTGGTTCCTGAGCGAGTGAGCGTCGCCCTTTGTCCTCTGGGTTTTCCCCGGAGCCTTTGGAATTGAAAGGGAATTGACATGACCACGCAACGTATTCGCGATTTCCTCGCTACCCGACGTCCGGACGGTCCTTGCCTGGTGGTCGATCTCGATGTCGTCCGCGACAATTTTCACGCCTTCCGCCATGCCATGCCGGACAGCGCCATCTACTACGCCGTCAAGGCCAATCCGGCTCCGGAAGTGCTGCGCCTGCTCGCAAGCCTCGGCTCCAACTTCGATTGCGCGTCCGTCGCTGAAATCGAAATGGCGCTCGATGCCGGCGCGACTGCGGCCCGCATTTCTTTTGGTAACACCATCAAGAAGGAGCGCGATATCGCCCGTGCGCATGCACTCGGTATCAACCTCTTCGCCGTCGACAGCCATGAGGAAGTCGAAAAGATTTCCCGTGCCGCCCCCGGCGCCCGCGTGTTCTGCCGCGTGCTGACGGATGGCGAAGGCGCCGAGTGGCCGCTGTCACGCAAGTTCGGCTGCGTTCCGCAGATGGCCGTCGACGTTCTCGTCTATGCCCATCAGCTGGGTCTGGAATCCTACGGCGTGTCTTTCCACGTCGGCTCGCAGATGACCAAGGTTGATGCCTGGGACGATGCTCTCGCCGATGCCAAGCGCGTTTTCGTCTCGCTCGCCAAGCAGGGCATCCACCTGCAGATGGTCAATATGGGCGGCGGTTTCCCGACCAAGTACCTGCGCGACGTTCCCTCCGCCGAAGCCTATGGCAAGGCGATCTTTGCGTCTCTGCGCGCCCATTTCGGCAACCAGATCCCGCACACGATCATCGAGCCGGGTCGCGGCATGGTCGGCAATGCCGGCGTGATCAAGGCTGAAGTCGTCCTGATTTCCAAGAAGTCGGACAACGACGCCGCTCGCTGGGTCTTCCTCGACATCGGCAAGTTCGGCGGTCTGGCTGAAACCATGGATGAGGCGATCCGCTATCCGATCCGTACGACGCGCGATAGCGACGAAATGGAGCCTTGCGTCATCGCCGGCCCGACCTGCGATTCGGCCGACGTGCTCTACGAGAAGAACCTCTATCCGCTGCCGGTGTCGCTCACCATCGGCGACGAGGTCCTGATCGAAGGCACCGGCGCCTACACCACGACCTACTCGGCTGTGGCATTCAACGGTTTCGATCCGCTGAAGGCCTATATCATCTGAGGTCTGACATAGCCGCCCCCGTAGCCAGCCGGGGCGGCCCACTCACAATTCCCTTTAGCACCGCTGATAACGGTATTGGGCACGGGAGGCCGAGATGGCCGCTGTTCTTGATTCTGTCCGCGCATTCTTTGCGCCGTCCACTTTCACCCTCGACCTGGAAAATGCAGGCGATGTCGTTGCGCGCGAAAACCTTCTGGATCGCGCCATGGGTCCCGACCGCCGCAAGAAGTCGTCCGAGAAGCTCCGTCAGGGCCGCGTGCCGGCTGAGGGCCTGGCACTGGTCGCGCGCGATCGCGCCGGCCATGTTATCGGCACGGTTCGCCTCTGGAACGTCGAAGCCGGCGTCGATCGCGAAACCCGTCCGGTCGATGCGCTGCTGCTCGGCCCGCTGGCGATCGATCCCGCCTATGAAGGCAAGGGCATCGGCTCGGCGCTGATGCGCGCAGCCATCATGGAAGCCAAGAAGCGTGGCCACGGCGCGATCCTGCTCGTCGGCGATGCGCCTTATTACGAGCGTTTCGGCTTCTTTGCCGCAAAGACCCGCCATCTTGTCATGCCGGGTCCATTCCAGCGCGAGCGCTTCCTGGCTCTCGAGCTCAAGGAAGGCTGGCTCGATAGTGCCGCCGGCATGATCGTCGCCAGCGGCCGCAAACTGGCCCAGCCGCCGATAGCAAAAGCCGCATAAAGCGCCCAAACGTCCCGAAGTATCATAAGGCTTCCGCCCGTCCGGACGGAGGCCCTTTTATTTGGCTGCCTTCACGCTGTCTTTCGCCGGGTCGTATCCATCCGTCAGCGTTTTCAGGAAGGCGACGACATCGGCGATCTCGGCATTAGTCAGCGCAGGGGCATCGCCGAGCTTGCGGTTCATCGGCGCGTCGATGACATCGATATTGGCCTGATACCGCGCCGGCAAGTCATCATATTTTAGCACCTTGCCGCTTGCATCCTTCGGATAGATTTCCTTCGGATTGGTATCGCGCTTGACGTAGAAGCGGGTGACATCCTCCAGTGTGCGGTAGACGCCATTGTGGAAGAAGACGTGGCGGGTGGCGACATTGCGCAGCGTCGGCGTCTTGAAGAGCCCGCAATTCTGCTGCTCGGCGGAGTGGGTATCGTTGCGTAGCGGGCCGCAAATGCCGGTGTCATAGTAATGCGCATCGGCATTGGCCGGAATGGCTGGGTTGCGAGGCACGCCCAAAGCCTCGAATTCGAAATCGGTGAAATTCGGCATCTGCCCGTCGCCGGTCATCTTGTCGAGATGGCAGGAGGCGCAATTGCCCTTGTTCGCGTCGTCGAACAACTTCAGACCCCGCGCTTCCACATCCGTCAGCACCGCCTTGCCGCGCAGATAGTAGTCATACTTGCTGGTATAGGGATGGAAGGAGTTTTCCTCGATCTGGTAGCGGGCGAGCGCAAAGCCGATCTCGGAGATCGTCATGTCCTGATCGTTGAGGATATTGTCGCCGAAGAGCGCCGAAATATCCTTGCCGTATCCCTTCTTCAGCTTGGCATAGACGGTGGCCGTATCGGCATTCGCCATTTCGAAAGGCGAGATCATTGGCTGCAGGGCTTGTTCCTCCAGCGAATCGACGCGCCCATCCCAGAACATGCCGCCCTGCGGCACGAGGTTTGTCGCAGCTGCATCGGCCTTGACAACGGCCTGTGCCGTTAGCGGACCAACAACGGCGGCGGGGGCATTGGCGAGAGCCACGCCCGATGCCTCGGTCATCGGCGAGGCTTCCGCCGCTTCGTCGGCAGCGCTCTCTTCTCCGATCGAGAAGGAAGGCGTCGAAATCTTGTAGGCGAGGCTGGGCACCGCACGGATGCCCGGCTGATCGAGATGCGGGCCACCGAGCTGGACGGCGAGGCCATTGGCCGGCGCATAGTGATTGGCCGGATCGTGGCAAGTCGCGCAGGACATCTGGCCGCCGCCCGAGAGCGACGGATCGAAAAACAGTTTCTTGCCAAGTTGCGCAACCGCGCTCAGCGGTGCTTGGTCATCATAGCCGTCAGTCGCTGTGACGTTTATGGCCGACTCGCTTGCCATGCCCACAGCCGCACCCGCGAGCGAGAGGCCCGCGAGTGCGAGGAGCGGCGGGAGACGGCGATAGGTCAGGGACATTTCCGTCTCCCTTATGGTTTTACGATGCCGGATTGCCGGTTTTCGGATCGAGGAGCAGCTTCGGCACGTCACCCTTGGACCAGTCGAACATGGTGTTCAGCGAGCCCGAGAGCACATCGAAGGAGCCGCCGCCGAGGCGGGCGCCGGCCATCCAGTTGTCCTCAATGAAGCGCATAACGGAGGTCTGATCGGTCAGCGTGTGGTCGACAAAGTTGACCTTGGCATAAGGCGAAATCACGAGTAGCGGCTGGCGTGTGCCGTAGCCGCAGCGTCCCTGTGCCGGCTGGCCGTTGACGCCGGGCAGGGCAGTGCCGGTGGAACAGCTGTCGCCGCTCAGCACGTCGTAGCCTTTGACGGGGATTTTCGATGGATTGACGACCGCATGGGCATGGTCATACCAGCCGTCGGAATCGTCATAGAGGATGACGATGGCTGTGTCCTTCCAATCCAGCGAATTCTGCACGCTGTTGACCACTTGAGTGACGAACTCCTGTTCGTCGAGAGGGTCGGAATAGCCAGCATGGCCGTCCTGATAGGCAGGTGCCTTCAGGAAGCTGATCGTCGGCATGTTGCCGTTCTTCAGCGCCGCATAGAAGTCGGTCATGTCATACTGGTGATTGGCCGCATCGGTCGTCCCGATCGCCGCTACCGAAGAGGGGCGCGCATGCGTCGGGTTGGCGGTAGAGGCATAGTACTGGAATGGCTGGTGATGCGGAATGTAGTCGGTGTAATTGACCTTGGTGATGGTCGACGTGGTCGCGCGCTTGCAACCTGTCGTGCCGTCCGGGTTGGTCGCCGTCAGATCGAAACCGCCCTCGAAGAAGCCCCAGGTGATCTTGTGCTCGTTCAGCATATCGCCGATGTTCTTGCCATACATCAGTGCCGTCTGGCCGACCGAGCAGACGTCGCCGGTCGGATCGAAGTCGCTGATTGCGGTCCAGCCGCCATTGCCGTCGGGCACGATGCGGCCCTTGGAATAGGTGCCGTCACTTTCCAGCGTATAGCCGGGCGGCAGGATGGCGCCGTTGGTCTGGCCGGAGATGAGGTTCAGCGCGCCGGGGGTCGAGGGGCCGAAATTGGTGGAGTAGGAATTGTCGCTCAGCGCATAGTGCTGGGCATAATTCCAAAGGGCCGTGACGGTGTTGCCGTCGTAATAGCCCATGACCTGCCCCTTGGTGCCGAAGGCGCCGGCTGCACCCTTGGTGCCGCGGCCGGTGTTGGCCGGGAAAAGGTCCATGGCGAAGTTGTTGTAGGCGGCCTGTTCGGCGGTATAGCCATGGTTCTGTGACTGGGTTGCCGCCTGCGTACGATCAAGCCGGAAGGGGGCAGCCGCATCGGCGCCGTTTGCCGTGTTGGTCTTGTTCGGATTGTTGTCGAGAAGACCGGCATTGGCGAGCGTGTTGATATCTGTCGGCGTGTTGTCGGCCGCCTTGAACGCCGGTTCGCCGTCGACATTCGCTGCCTTGGGGTAGGTCGCGAAATAATGGTCGAAGGAGACGTTTTCCTGGAAGATCACGACAAGATGCTTGATGGGAGTCGCAGTATTCGGTGCTGGACTCACGTCAGCGGCACCGGCGGCGGAACAGCGCAGAACAAGGCCAAGCGCGCTGCCGGCTATAAGGGCGGCGCGACGTGAAAGACTGGTCATCTTCATATCCTCTTCGAGTGGGGGCATTGCTCCGGCGCATTTGCGCCACGCCGGGCATAGAGAACCCTTTCGAGCTATCAATCGAGTATGACAGTTCCATGAAGGGTGGGGAGAGGGAATACCGCTCTCGCTGCCTTGTTTCCGGCAATCGATTGATTCTGCTGTGTCGGGCAGAGAGAATGGGGAAGGTGCCAGGCCTCGTGTCTAGGATGCTACCTTATGCCACGGGTAGGGGCCACCACGCGCTCACGGTTCGAGACGGCCCGATAAGCCTCAAGGCGGCCACCGTCTCTCGATGATCTAGATATTCTGGTCCATCGTTTCGGCCGGAATCTCGTCGGCACGATGGATGCGCACGACCACGGCCGGGACGCCGGCGACAGTGCAATGCGGCGGCACGGGTTTGACCACGACGCTGCCCGCGGCAACCTTGCTGAAGGCGCCGACTTCGATGTTGCCGAGGATCTTCGCGCCGGCGCCGATCATGACGCCGTGGCGGATCTTCGGGTGACGGTCGCCGCTTTCCTTGCCGGTGCCCCCAAGCGTGACGTTCTGCAGGATGGAGACCTCATCCTCGATGACGGCGGTTTCGCCGATGACGATGCCCGAGCCGTGGTCGAGCATGATCGAGGTGCCGATCTTCGCGGCCGGGTGAATATCCGGGCCGAAGACGAGCGAGGCGAGATTGGAGAGCCAGCTTGCGATTTCCTTGCGGCCCTCCGTCCAGAGCGCATGGGCGATGCGGTGTGTCTGCAGGGCATGGAAGCCCTTCAGGTTCAGAAGCGCATGCAGGTAGGTGGTGCAGGCCGGGTCGCGGGTTCGCACGGCAACGAGATCCGCTTCGGTCGCCTGCAGGATGGCAGGATATCGCGCCAGCACGTCGGACAGCAGCGAAAGCATGTCGCCATGCTCGATCCTGACAACGCAGAGCCGTGCCGCCAGTACGTTGGCAAGGCTTTCAGCATCAGAGATTCCGCCAAGCAATTGCGCCTGCAGCAAAGGAGCGAGCGTCGGCTCGCGCGCAGCAAGCTCGGCTGCTTCGCAGCGGATCACATCCCAGACGTTTTCGGCTGGGGCAGGTATATCGCCGGCGATTGCCGTTCCTGGCTGGGGCATGATCCTGTCTTTCTGCATCTCATTGTTTTCACGCAATACCGGACGGAAAACCGCTGCGCACTTTTCCTGGAATCGCTTTAACCGGAGATATCCACGACGCCGCAGTCGCCGGCTTCGGAGGCGAAGGCGAGCAACTTGCCGGACTTGCTCCAGCTCATCGATGTGATCGCACCCTTGCCGGGCCGGCGCAGAAGCGCTTCCTTGGCGTCGCCGATGCGGACCGCGAGGATCATACCATCGATGAAGCCGATGGCGAGAATATCCTCGACGGGATGGAATTTCACCGAGGTCGCCATGATGTTGGCGCGTGTGCCGAGCTCCAGCGGCGCCTTGCCCATCGGGCCATCCTTGCCCTGGAAGGGCCAGACGATCGCGGCCGGTGCGCCCGACGAGGCGAGCCACTTGCCTTTGTTTGACCAGGAGAGCGACTTCACCTTGGCGGGATAGCCGGTCATGCGCATGTGTCGGGCTTCAGCGCCGGGCTTCGCATCCATCTTCCAGCCGTGCAGGGCATTTTCCTGCATGGTCGTGACGATGAACTGGCCATCGGGCGAGAAGGTGACGCTGGTGTGGGCACCCTTCCATTCGAGATTGACCGGCGGGGCGCTCATGCCCACCCAATGCAGGGATACGCCGTTATAGCGGGCGACGGCGATCCTCAGGCCCTTGGGCGCGAAGGCGATGCCTTCGACCGTGCGCTCTTCCGGGAACTCTTTCGTCGTCCCGTCAGAGAGCCGTACGAAAGTACTCTTGCCATAGGAATAGGCGACGGCGCCTTGCGGGCCGGCTGCAAGCTGGCTGATCCATTTGCGCGGCGCTTCGGCGAGCACCGTCGTGCTGCCGTCCGCGGCAATCCGGAGAACCTTGCCGTCCTCGCCGCCGGAAATCAGGCTCTCGCTATAGGGATCGCGGATGCAGGTCAGCATCCCCTGATGGGCTTCGGTTATCTTCTCGCCGCCTTCGAGGCGGTGGACTGCGCCGGCAGCGCTGGCGAAGAAGGGGGTGTCACCTAAAAATTCGACGGCCAGAACGTGGCCGTCGATATCAAGCGGAGCGACAGTCGGCATCAGGCAGACGCCTCGCACGCCTTGAAGCTGGCTTCCAGCTTTTCGCGGTCGAGCTCGCGGCCGATGAAGACGAGGCGGCTTTCATGCTTCTCGCCGTCCTTCCAGGGGCGCTGGTGATCGCCTTCGATGATCATGTGGACGCCCTGAACGACGTAGCGTTCCGGATCGTCCTTGAAGGCGATGATGCCCTTGAGGCGGAGGATATTCGGGCCTTGGGTCTGCGTGACCTTCTGGATCCAGGGGAAGAAGCGCTCGGCATTCATTTCGCCGCCGCGCAGCGAAACCGACTGCACGGTGACATCGTGGATCGGCGAAGGCGCGTGGTGGTGATGATGGTCGTGATCGTGATCATGGTGGTGATGATCGTGGTCATGATCATGATGGTGGTGGTGATCATGATCGCAATCCGGGCCGCAGACATGATCCTCATGGCCGTGCTCGAGGAAATGCGGGTCGTTCTCGAGCGCGCGTTCCAGGTTGAAGGCGCCCTGGTTCAGGACACGGGCAAGATCGACGCCGGAGCGGGTCGTCTTGTAGACGCGGGCGGCCGGGTTGATCGCGTGGACGATGTCCTCGATCTGGGCCAGCTCTTCCGGCGTTACGAGATCCGACTTGTTGATGACGACGACGTCGGCAAAGGCGATCTGGTCTTCGGCTTCGCGGCTGTCCTTTAGTCGCAGCGGCAGGTGCTTGGCGTCGACGAGCGCGACGACGGCATCAAGCTCGGTCTTGGCGCGGACATCGTCGTCCATGAAAAAGGTCTGGGCGACCGGAACCGGATCGGCAAGGCCTGTCGTTTCGACGATGATGCCGTCAAAGCGGCCGGGACGGCGCATCAGGCCTTCGACGACGCGGATCAGGTCGCCGCGAACGGTGCAGCAGACGCAGCCATTGTTCATTTCGTAAATTTCTTCGTCCGACTCGACGATCAGGTCGTTGTCGATGCCGATCTCGCCGAACTCGTTGACGATGACGGCGTATTTCTTGCCGTGATTTTCCGAAAGGATGCGGTTCAGCAGCGTCGTCTTGCCGGCGCCGAGATAGCCGGTGAGAACGGTGACGGGAACGGGCTTTTGCGTGGCTGTTTCGGTCATGGGAGCCTCGAAATATGGAAGGTTGCCCCGGGGAGCAGATATTGGTCGGGTTCCATATAAGGAGTTGGAGACGTCAGTTCAAAGGCTTTTGTATGTTATAAGATCACATTGGATTGCGGAGAGGCGATTTGACGGCATAGTCACGACAGCGTCGACACATCGAAGCGGTCGACATCTTCAAGCAGTTCGACGAGACCTTTGACAGAGTGCGAGATCAGCCGTTCACCCTTCTCCGCCGTTGCGACGCCGGCATTGCCGGCGACACCTTGTGCGCTCAGATCGGACATCTTCCAGCCGAAAGCGTGAGGGCCGTAGGCGCGCAGATGTTTGAAGCCCTTGATAAACTCGGATTGACGCGATGGGAAATTCGCCGCCTTCGACATGTCCACCTTCTCCGGATGGAGGGCGAGCATGACCGATGTCTCGATATCGCCGCCGTGAATGTCGATGGCCTTGTCGTCCGGCGAGATCAGCCCGTCCGGCACGCCGAAACGCGTCCAGCTGGTGGCGACCGCCAGCATGTCGAAGCGCACGCGCGCTTCCGTCGCCACGATGGTCATCAGCGGCGAGTTGCCGCCATGGGCGTTCAGCATGACGAATTTACGAATGCCGAGATTGTTCATCTTCTCGGCAATGCCGAGCCACCGTCGAACAGCTTCGTCAAAAGCCAACGTCCGCGTACCGGCGACATCCATATGCTCGATGGAATAGCCAACCGGCTCGACGGCGAGAAAGGTGACCGGCAGGTTTGCCGGCAAGGCAACCTTGAGACGCGAGACGATTCCTCCCGCGATGAGCGCGTCGGTTTCGAACGGCAAATGTGGGCCGTGTTGCTCATAGGCGCCAAGTGGCAGTACGGCGATCCATTTTCTTCGCTCTTCGGGCGTCAATGTTTCATCATTGTCATCGAAACATGGCAAAGGATGCGCCATCTGAGGGTGTACCTCTTGTTTATGTCAGTAACCTGCGCAATGTCATAGCGTGATGACTTAGCGGCGAAAAGGTCAACGGAATCACGATGGGCAAAAAGAACAAGGTCGGGAAGAAAAGTAAGTCAGGTAAGAAGAAGGATCACCGGGACTACACGCTTGCCGATCTGTCGCCGGCCTTGACGCAGGCGGCGCGGTCCATGCGCACGGTGATGACGCGCAGCCTGACGGCGAGCGGCCTCTATGCCGGACAGGACGGTGTCATTCTTGCCCTGGCGGCAAGCGATGGTCTTCCGGCCGGTACGCTGGCCCAGAAGCTCGGCGTCAAGGCGCCGACGATGACGCGCACGATTGGCCGCATGGAGGCGCAAGGCTTTGTCGAACGGCGGCCGGATGCCGACGATGCCCGCCTGACCAAGGTCTATCTGACGGAAGCAGGGCGAAACAGCGTCAGTGAGATCGAAAGTTCGGCGGCAAGCTGCGATGAGCTTGCGACCCGCGGCTTCTCGGAAAAAGACATCCGCTCGCTTGTGCGCCTGCTTAAGACGATCGAGCATAATCTCCAGGCCGGCGACGATGGCGAGGATGAAGACGAATTCTGAGAATCCTCGAGAATTCGTGTTGCGCGGCGTGATTAAAGCTTTTAATTAAAGATTTTAAATTCCGGAATCGTAAAACGAACGGGATATGTTACGGCTGCGTTTCACGGGGAGGGCGCGCGTGGCGCAAAAGATAAAGCTTTCTACAATTGCGGAAACGCTGGGCATTTCAACGGCAACGGTATCTCTGGCCTTACGCGACAGCCCATTGGTTGCGGTCAATACCCGCGAGAAGATCAAAGACCAGGCCCGCGCGCTGGGCTATATCTACAATCGCCGCGCGGCGAGTCTGAGGACATCCCGATCGGGCATCATCGGTGTCGTTGTTCATGACATCATGAATCCTTTCTATGGGGAAATCCTGAAGGCGATCGAAAGCGAGCTCGATCGCAGTCGCCACACCTTCATCCTTTCCAATCACTATGATTCCGTCGAAAAGCAGCGGACCTTCATCGAGACGCTGCTGCAGCTCGGCGGTGACGGCGTCATCATGTCGCCGGCGATTGGGACGCCGCCGGAAGATTTCGAGTTGGCGGAAGAAAACGGCATGCCGGCTATCCTCGTCGCGCGACAGATCGAAGCACTGGATCTGCCGACTTTTCGCGGCGACGACAGCTACGGGATCTCCCTTGCGACCAATCACCTGATCAGCCTTGGCCACCGCTCTATAGCGATGATCGGCGGCACCGATCAGACTTCGACGGGGCGCGACCGCTATCAGGGCTATGTGAATGCGCTGCGCAAGGCGGCCATCGAGGTCGATCCCAATCTGCGTATTCCCGGCGCACGTTCCAAGCAGGGCGGCTTCGAGGCGGCAGTGCATTTCCTGTCGCTGCCGCAGAAGCCGACGGCGGCCGTCTGCTGGAATGACCTGGTCGCCATCGGTCTCATGAACGGCATTTCGCGCGCTGGCCTCGTTCCCGGGCGAGACATTTCGGTCACCGGCTACGACGATCTGGAGGAGGCGGCGATCGCAACGCCGGCGCTGACCACCGTCTGGAATGGTCAGGCCGAGGTCGGAAGGCTTGCAGCGCGCGCGCTTTTGGATAGGCTGGCGGGAAGCCATGAACCGGACGGTATTCATCTGATCAAGCCGGAAATGCGTATCCGCCAATCGACGGCGCCTTATAAAGCTCGCTAGCAGCGGTTCGGCGCCGAACTGTCTCTCAAGAGGAAAGAATCCATGTCAGATAGTCGCATCGCCGTCCTCGTTCCGGGGAAGATACACCCGCGTGTCCTCGAAAGGCTCGGAAAACAGTTCGATATCGTTTCCGTCGAACGCGATGGCGGTCCGAAGGTTGATGCGGAAACCGCGGCCCGCATCCGCGGCGTTGCCGTTGCAGGCAGCTTCGATGCCGGCTGGATCGATGCCTTTCCGAATGTCGAAGTCATCGCCAATTTCGGCGTCGGCTATGATGGCGTAGACGTCAAGCACGCCGCCTCGAAGGGGATCGTCGTTACCAATACGCCTGACGTCCTGAACGACGAGGTCGCCGATACCGCGATCGCCCTGCTGCTGAACACGCTGCGACAGTTTCCGAAGGCGGAGACCTGGCTGCGCGAGGGGCGCTGGGCAAAGGAGGGAGCCTTCCCGCTCTCGCCCTTTTCCATGAAGGGACGCCGCATCGGCATCAACGGTCTCGGCCGCATCGGCCTGGAAATCGCGAGAAGGCTGGAGCCGTTCAAGGTGAAGATCGGCTATCACACCCGCACGCCGCGCGATTCGCTACCCTATGACTACTATCCAACGCTGCTGGAGATGGCGCAGTCGGTGGACACGCTGATTTCGATCGTGCCGAAGACGCCGGAGACGCACAAGGTCATCAATGCGGACATCCTCTCGGCGCTTGGGCCGCAAGGTGTGTTCATCAATGTCGGCCGCGGCTGGTCCGTCGATGACGATGCGCTGATAACGGCCCTCGGCAATGGAACACTTGGCGCTGCCGGTCTCGACGTCTTCTACGACGAACCGAATGTCCCAGCCGGATATCTCTCGCTGACCAATGTTTCGCTGCTGCCGCATGTGGCCTCGGCCTCGGTGCCGACGCGCGATGCCATGGCCGATCTTGTTGCCGACAACGTCATCGAATGGTTCGCTAAGGGTGAGCCTGTGACGCCGGTGCCGGAAACGCCGGTCAAGCCGCGAGGCTGATCAGACGGCTTTTTGCTGATACGGAGCGGCCGCAGGTCGCTCCTTGCTCGCAGCATAGTCGCGCACCGCATCGCCGAAGGCGGTGAAGAGCTTCAATGATGGGGAATCCGTCTCCGCCCAATATTCCGGGTGCCATTGCACGCCGACGGCAAAGGCCTTGGCGCCGATAACGGAGACGGCCTCGATCGTGCCGTCTTCCGCGAGTGCCTCCACCTGCAGTCTCGGTGCCGTATCGGCGATCGCCTGGCGATGCAGCGAATTGACGCGCACTTCACCCGACCCAACGGCACGGGCGATGCAGGAGCCTTCCTTGACGAAAACGCTCTGGCGGATCGAATACATGGTATCGCGATCGACATTCGGCGGCTTGCGGTGATCCCAGATGCCCGGCTGGTCCTGGATTTCGCTGGCAAGCGTGCCGCCGAGCGCGACGTTCAGCTCCTGAATGCCGCGGCAGATAGCAAGCATCGGAATGGCGCGGTCGATCGCGCGGCGGATGAGCGGCAGCGATGTCGCGTCGCGCGCCGGATCGAAGGGGCCGTCGCTGTCCTTTGCCTCTTTTCCATAGAGAGACGGATGCACATTGGTCGCCGAACCGGAAACGAGCAGCCCGTCCACCCGGTCGAGAATGGCGTCCGCCTCGTTGCCGTCCTCCAGCGCGGGAACGATCAGTGCCATCAATCCCGCAGCCTTCACGGCAGCGCGTACATATTGCAGCTGCACCGCATGCCAGCTGGTGCCATCGAACTCGCGGATATCGGCGGGAATGGCGATGATCGGTCTGGGCATTCGAGGCTCCGGCAAGGGCGAAACGGTTGTATGGTAGGACCTCTGGACGATCACGATGTCAATCCAAAGGCATGTTATCCACGTCACGAATCTACGCGAAGACGGCGCAGGCAGCAACGTGCAGCGGCGTCCAAAGGCTTTGTTTCCCTTCGTCATGCGGATGTACAGGAATCGCCATAATGCGGTGTAAGAGAGCTAACTTGAAAGACTGGGTGCGGCGTGGTTAGTTCCATCGCTTGCGCCGTGACGGGGAGCGTGCCGCTCCTCAGCAATGCCGTCCGTATGGGAGAATTCGATGGATCGCCGTTCCTTCATCAGGCGGGCAGGAGCCGTTGGCGCAGGTGCCGCCGCTTCTGCGCTTGCGACCCCGGCCCTTGCCCAGGAATATCCGAAGATCACCTGGAGGATGACCTCCTCCTTCCCCAAGAGCCTGGACACGATCTATGGCGGCGCGGAGGATATTGCCGCGCATGTTTCAGACGCGACCAATGGCAATTTCCTCATCCAGACCTATGAGGCCGGTGAGATCATTCCCGGCGCACAGGCGGCCGATGCGGTCAGCGCCGGCGCCGTCGATGCCGCGCACACCTGCTCCTATTATTTCTGGCAAAAGGATCCGACCTATGCCATCGGCACCGCGCTGCCCTTCGGCCTCAATGCCCGGCTGACCAACGCCTGGTTCTACCAGGGCAACGGCAACAGGCTGATGAACGAATTCTATGCCACACAGGGTATCTTGGGGCTTCCTGCAGGCAACACCGGCGCGCAGATGGGTGGCTGGTTTCGCAAGGAAATCAATACGCTCGACGATCTCAAGGGTCTGAAAATGCGCATCGCCGGCCTGGCCGGCAAGGTGATCGAGAAGATCGGCGTCGTGCCGCAGCAGGATATCGCGGTCAACGGCGTTTACGACGCGCTGAACAAGGGCACCGTCGATGCGGCCGAATGGGTCGGACCCTATGACGACCTGAAGCTCGGGCTGCAAAAGATCGCGAAGTATTATTATTATCCTGGCTGGTGGGAGGGCGGCGCCGTGGTGCATGCCTTTTTCAACCTGGAAAAATGGAATGCCCTGCCGAAGTCTTATCAGACAATTCTCGGCGATGCATGCGCCTTCGCCAACACCAACATGCTGGCGAAATACGACGTCAAAAATCCGCAGGCGCTGAAGGAAATCGTGACACAAGGCGTGACGCTCAGGCCCTTCAGCCAGGAGATCATGGAAGCCTGTTTCCAGGCAGCCGGCGCGCTCTATGCCGATCTCTCGAAATCCAACGATTATTTCAAGCGCATTTACGAGGACCAGGTCGCCTATAAGAAGGATGCCTATCTGTGGATGCAGCTTTCTGAGTATACCTTCGATACCTTCATGATGATCCAACAGCGGGCAGGCAAGTTGTAATCGTATTTCATAAGTCTTCGGCGATATATCGTTCCTTTATTAGTGATCTAACATCATATCAACGTGAACGTGTACCGAGAATCATTATGCCAGCGTGATGCTGGGCACAGTCGAGCTTCCATTTAAACTGCCGCTTTGAGTGGAAAATCTTTCCGGACGGGCCCAGTTCGGGCAAGTAAATTTTAAAGGGTTTCCACTACGGTGTCCGCCGCATCAGGGGAAGTCTGAATGAAGCCTCCAAGCCCGGACACCGTGCCGACGGATATTTATCTGTCGTTTGTCAGTTCGCTTTTCGGAAACCGGAAAACGCTCGTTACAGGCGTATTCGTTCATATCCTCATATATGTCCTCGTTTTTCTGAGCACATATGCCAGCATCTATCTGGCCTTTTGCGTGGCGTTTGCCATCGTCTTCGGCTTACGGATCAATTTTTTCCGGCAGTTCGACGCAGCCGACAAGAATGGCTTTACGCGCGCCGATATAGCCAGCTGGGAAACACGTTATGTCGTCGGCGCCGCGGCCACCGCCGCCATTCTTGGCATCGGAAGCGGCTATGCCATCCTCATCCTGCGCGATCCGCTGGCGGAATTCATCTGCGTCGCCGTCACCATGGCGTCCATGGTGTCGATCGTCGGCCGTAACTACGGCTCACCTCGTGCGGTCGATCTTCAGATTCTGGCCTGCTGCGTGCCGATTGTCATCGCCTGCCTGCTGTCGCAGGAACTCTACAAGGGAATCGCCTCCCTCATGCTCATCCCGTTCGGGCTGACGACGCGTGCGATGGCAAAGGGCATGCGCGAATTCCTCTACAGGAACATTGTCGCCTCCCGCGAGATATCGTTGATGGCCGACAGGTTCGACACCGCGCTCAACAACATGCCCCACGGGCTGTTCATGCTGGACGCCCAAAACCGGATTCTGATCGTCAATCGCAAAGCCTGCGAGCTCCTCAATTTTGCCGATCCGCAGCGGCTCAAGGACTGCGAGTTCGACGTCGTTCTACGTTATGGCGCCCGTCACGCCTTCATCGACGGATCGCTTCCCGGGCTCATTCAACGCCAGTTGGCCCAACTCGTCAGCGGCACGCTTTCCCGAACCCTCATTCAATTCAATGAGGATCAGTTTTTGGAATTTTCGGCCAGCCGGCGTGCCGATGGGATCGTCATCCTGATCTTTGAAGACGTGACGGTGCGTATTCGCGCTGAACGCAAGATCCTGCATATGGTGCGGTACGACCCTTTGACCGGACTACCGAACCGTGAATATTTCGTGGACCAGGTCAAGGAAAAGCTGGCTGCGCGCAACCGGGAAAGCCGCATCGGCATCCTTGTTCTGGATATCGACGATTTCAAGCATGTCAACGATACCAAGGGGCATGTTGCCGGGGACCGTCTGCTGGTTGCCGTAGCCGAGCGTTTGAAGGCGCTTGCCGGCACGACAGCGCTTGTCGCTCGTCTCGTCGGCGATCAATTCGTGCTGTTCTTTCCGAATGAGGACGATGTTCCGGATATCGATGGCCGCATCCGCGCTTTGCATGCGGCAATGGCCGGCACCTATGATGCGGAGGACAGCAGCTTTCGGGTTTCCGTCAGTGGCGGGTATATGACCATGCCCGGCCGGGAATTTCGCCCGGAGGAGTGGCAGATCAAGGTCGATCTCGCGCTCTTCGAGGCAAAATCACGGATGAAGGGCGGCTGCAGTGCCTTCGAGCAGGAGATGGACGCACGCTATGTCGAGCGGCAGACGCTGAAGGACGACCTGCGCGAGGCGGTGGAGGCCGGCAGGCTTCAAGCCGTCTACCAACCGATGTACACGCCGGATGGCTCCCGCATCGAATGCTGCGAGGCGCTCGCGCGCTGGATTCACCCGGAAAAGGGCTCAATTCCGCCCGATCTTTTCGTACAGCTTGCCGAGGAGATGGGCATCGTTGCCGGCATCACTCGCTTCATGGTCGATCGTGCTTGCAAAGATTGTGCTTCATGGCCTGCGCCACTCGCCGTTTCAGTCAATCTCTCGGCGCAGGATCTGCGCAATGACGAGATTGTCAAAATCGTGATCGCGGCGCTCGAGACGTCGGGACTTGAGCCCTCCCGCCTTCATCTCGAAGTTACCGAAAGCTGCCTGATGGACGAGGTAGCAACCGTACGCTCCATTCTCGCGGATTTCCGGGCTAGGGGTATCACAATCGCGATCGACGATTTCGGAACGGGATTTTCCAGCCTCAGTTACCTCGATACGCTACCGGTGGATGTCGTGAAGATCGACCGGTCTTTCGTTCGCGATATCACGACGGATAGCCGACGTTTCAAGCTGCTATGCGGCATCGTCGATCTCTCCCGCGCCCTCAGCCTGAATGTCGTGATCGAAGGTGTCGAGACGCTGGAGCAGCTGGCATTGGTCGTCGAGCGGAACCTAGCGGATATCATCCAGGGCTATGTATTTTCCCCTCCGATAGCGCCAGAGCAAGTCGCCGAGAAGGTCGCCAGCCTCGACAGACGGCGGCTGGGAGCCGGCAGGCTCTTCTCGCCCGAGGTCGTCCGATAGCCGGCGGCGGCGCTGTGGTCCGCAGGCATTTGGAATCCTCCGTCAATTCGATCGGCCTGCGCCATCTGCGACCTTCTCGTGCATTGCATTTTTCCTCGCTTTGTGTAACGCCTCGGTAGAGGAAAATTGGTTGCGATATCTCTCTTACAAGATATTGCAACTTTTGAGGATGAACTCCGGCCGGCAGTCTAGATCATCTGTCGGGGAGAGGATTGAGGGGAGATTTCTGAATGGCCGAACATCACACTGGACCTGCTGAAGTGGGTGCTCCCATGGACTACAAGGAGCATGAGAAGACCTACAATCTTTTCATCTCGGGCGCCAAGGTCGGGTCTGCGATCGTTGCCGCATTGTTGATCGCCATGGCGGCCGGTTTCTTTGGCCATGCCGGTTTCCTCGGCGGCGTCCTCATATTCATCGTTCTGACCATCGCCAGCGTCGTCCTGTTGCGCTGATATAACAGCGCTGACAGATGGCGGGCCGATCTCCCGCGCTTTCCCATGATTCTGCAGGCTACAGCGCCGCCGCATCCAGGAGCGGCGCCGTCTGATGCGAGGTGTCGTCATTGAGCAATCTGGTTTTCGTGGCCAAGGAAAGCGTGGCGGAGGAGACGCGTGTTGCGGCTTCTGTTGAAACGGTAAAGAAGATGCGGAGCCTCGGTTTCGACGTGGTGGTCGAGGCGGGCGCAGGCGCCTTGTCGCGTATCCTGGATGCCGAATATGAAGCCGTCGGTGCGCGGATCGGCTCCATCAAGGATGCGAAGGCCGCCGATGTTGTGCTCAAGGTCAGGCGGCCGACGAGCAAGGAGATTTCCGGTTACAAGAACGGCGCCATCGTCATCGCCATCATGGATCCTTATGGCAATGAGGCAGCGCTTGCCGAGATGGCGCGTCGCGGGCTGACGAGTTTCGCCATGGAACTGATGCCGCGCATCACCCGTGCGCAGTCGATGGACGTCCTATCGTCGCAGGCCAATCTTGCAGGATATCAAGCCGTCATCGAGGCCGCAGCCGTCTATGATCGGGCGCTGCCGATGATGATGACGGCGGCGGGGACGGTGCCTGCGGCGAAAGTGTTCGTCATGGGGGCAGGGGTTGCCGGCCTGCAGGCGATTGCGACCGCGCGGCGTCTCGGCGCACAGGTCTCGGCGACCGACGTTCGTCCGGCTGCGAAGGAACAGGTCGCCTCGCTCGGAGCAAAATTCATCGCGGTCGAGGACGAGGAATTCAAGGCGGCGGAGACCGCCGGCGGCTATGCCAAGGAAATGTCGAAGGAGTATCAGGCGAAGCAGGCAGCTCTCGTCGCCGATCATATCGCCAAACAGGACATCATCATTACCACGGCGCTGATCCCCGGACGGCCGGCGCCGCGCCTTATCAGCCGCGACATGCTAAAGGCGATGCGTCCCGGCGCCGTGGCCGTCGACCTCGCGGTCGAACGCGGCGGCAATATCGAAGGCGCTGAGTATGGCAAGGTCGCCGAGGTCGAAGGCGTCCGCGTGGTCGGCTATCCCAACATGGCCGGCCGGATCGCGGCCAGCGCATCGGCTCTCTATGCGAAGAACCTCGTCACCTTTCTGGAGACGATGGTCGACAAGGACATGAAGAGCCTCGCCGTCAACCGGACCGATGAGCTGATCAAGGCGACGATGCTGACCGATGGCGGCGAGGTCGTGAACCCGAACTTCGTCGATCCCGACCAGCCGACGATCAAGAAGGGAGATCTCTGAGATGGCCAGTCAAGCGATGGATCAGGCACTGCAGCAACTGCATGATGCCGTTAACGCCGTCACGACCGCCGCAGCGCAGGCCCCGGAGACTGTGAGCGCGGCAACAGGCGGAGCAATCGATCCCTTCGTCTTCCAGTTCGCGATTTTCGTGCTGGCGATCTTCGTCGGCTACTATGTCGTCTGGTCGGTGACGCCGGCCCTGCATACGCCGCTGATGGCGGTCACGAACGCCATCTCCTCGGTCATCGTCGTCGGTGCGCTGCTGGCCGTGGGCATCTCCGCGAGCGGTCTCGCCACCGGCTTCGGTTTCGTGGCGCTGGTTCTCGTTTCGGTCAATATCGTCGGCGGCTTCCTTGTCACCCAGCGCATGCTGGCGATGTACAAGAAGAAGGACAAGTGAGGCGGCATGCTGAGCAATATCGCGGCTTTCCTCTATCTCGTCTCCGGTGTGCTCTTCATCCTGGCGCTGCGCGGGCTATCGCATCCAGCCACCAGCCGGCGCGGCAATCTCTACGGTATGATCGGCATGGGCATTGCCATTGCCACCACGCTTGTGCTGGCGACGCCATCCTTCGGCGGCTTCGTGCTGATCATCCTTGGCCTTGCCATCGGCGGCGGTGCGGGCGCCTATATCGCCCGCGTCATTCCGATGACCTCGATGCCGCAGCTCGTGGCAGGTTTCCATTCGCTGGTCGGTCTTGCGGCTGTCCTCGTCGCTGCTTCGGCGCTCTATACGCCATCCTCCTTCGGCATCGGCGAGATCGGGTACATTCACACCGAGGCTCGCATCGAGATGGCGATCGGTGTAGCGATCGGCGCGCTGACCTTCACCGGCTCGATCATCGCCTTCCTGAAACTCGACGGGCGCATGTCCGGCAAGCCGATCCTGCTGCCGAACCGGCATGTCATCAATGCTGCTCTGCTCGTACTCATCGTGTTCTTCGTCATCAGCTTGGCGGCGAACGAGAGCCATTTCGCTTTTTGGGCCGTCGTGCTGCTGTCGCTGGCGCTGGGCGTACTTTTGATCGTGCCGATCGGCGGCGCCGATATGCCCGTCGTCGTGTCGATGCTGAACTCCTATTCCGGCTGGGCCGCCGCCGGCATCGGCTTCACGCTCGGTAATCTCGCGCTCATCATCACCGGCGCGCTTGTGGGATCCTCGGGTGCGATCCTGTCCTACATCATGTGCAAGGGCATGAACCGCTCTTTCATCTCCGTCATTCTCGGTGGTTTCGGCGGCGAGACGGCCTCGGGCGGAGCTGATAATTCCGACAAGACCGTGAAGCTCGGCTCGGCTGAGGATGCCGCATATCTGATGGCGAATGCCTCCAAGGTCATCATCGTGCCCGGTTACGGCATGGCGGTGGCGCAGGCCCAGCATGCGCTGCGCGAAATGGCTGATAGGCTGAAGGCACATGGCGTCGAGGTCAAATATGCCATTCATCCCGTTGCCGGCCGCATGCCGGGGCATATGAACGTGCTGCTCGCCGAAGCCAACGTGCCCTATGATGAAGTCTTCGAGCTTGAGGACATCAATTCGGAATTCGCCCAGGCCGATGTCGCCTATGTCATCGGCGCCAACGACGTCACCAATCCGGCGGCGCGAGACGACAAGACCTCGCCGATCTACGGCATGCCGATCCTCGACGTCGACAAGGCGAAGACCTGCCTCTTCGTCAAGCGTTCGCTCGGCTCCGGCTATGCCGGCATCGACAACACGCTGTTCTATAAGGATGGCACGATGATGCTTCTGGGCGACGCCAAGAAGGTGACCGAGGACATCGTCAAGGCAATGAACGAGTAGGCTGCCACTGTGCGCGCAAGGGCGGTGTTTCCGCTCTTAGAGCGGTTCAGCTTTTCACGGAATCTCTAAACCGCTCTATCTCTTTGTTGTCTCGCAATTCCGGACGGAAAACCGCTGCGCACTTTTCCTGGAATTGCTCTAGGTCCTTTGACGCTCCATCATGTTGCGCGGTGCAGTCAGTATCCAGACAAGTCCGGCCGGACGGAAATCGACCTCGACATGGCCGCTGAAGGATGCCGCGGCATGGGTTTTCGTGACGGTGGTGCCGAAGCCGGTCACGCTGGGCGGTTTGACTGTGGGACCGCCGGTTTCGCTCCAGACGAAGCGGATCATGGTGCCAGTTTCAGCGACTTCATTCGTCCATTCGATGGTGATCTTGCCCTCCGGCGCAGAAAGCGCACCATATTTGACCGAATTGGTGGCAAGCTCATGCAGGATCAGGCCGAGATTCTGCACCGCTTCCGGCTTCAAGAGGAAGTCGTTGCCGAGGACGTCGAGCTGCTGAGGTCCCTGCAGGAAGGTCGCGAGATGAATGTCGATCACGCGGCGCAGCGACACGCCGGACCATTGTTCGCTGGTCAGGACCTCGATCGAGCGTGCCAGGCCTTCCAGGCGGTCGGCGACCGCCCGCTGGAATGTATCGACGCTGTCCGCCTGCCGTGCGAGCTGGCGCGTCATTGCCTGGGCGAGTGCCAACAGATTCTTGGTGCGGTGGACGAGCTCGTGCATGACGAAATGCAGCCGGTCCTCCGTGACGCTGCGGTCGAAGGATGCGTTGGAAAGCGCAACGGCCACCTGGTTTGCCTCGATAACGCTGGTGTCAACGGGCGACACGATTTCGCCCCTACCCATGCGGTCTGCCATGTCGGCTATACTCTGGATGGTTGTGCGCACCTGGCGCGCCAGAGCATAGACGGCGATCAGCGCGATCAGCAGCAGCGTCACCCCGCCATAGATCAGGAATCGCCAAGTGCTCATCAGCGACTGCTGTGCGGACGCTATCGGTCCCCAGACGACGGCCTTCCAGGACCAGCCGGAGATCTGGGCATAGCCGAGCACCGCATTCGGGAGGGTCTTTTCATCCTGGTAGACACCGCTGGATGCGATCAGTTTCGGCAGAATATCCTTGTTGAACGTGTCTCCCGGAGCAAGGGTCGTCGGGCCGCCAGCGGCAACGACATGGCCGGATTTATCCACAACCGCCGCGGACCAGCCGGGCGGCAGGGCTTGCGTCGTCACGAGCTTGGCGAGCTCGTCGGCATCCTGGGTTACAGCCAAAGCGGCGCCGGCTGGCGAATGTTCGAGGGGCAGGGTGACGTTATAGACCCAGCGGCGGGCGTTAGGGCCCATGAAGACGTCGGATGCCTCAATGCGGCCGGAGTTCAGCGCCGATTGCAGCGCTGCAATGTTACCGGTCTTGCCGAGTGGTTTTCCAAGCGGCCAACGGGTATTCAGCCGGAGTTGGCCATCCTTTTCCATGAGCAGCACGAAGAGCGAATCAGTGCGCAGGACCGTTTCCGTGCGGGCGAAGAAGGTCGCGATGTCGTTGCGTTCGAGTTCCGGCGAGGAAGACAGGAGACGCAATGTCGTCGCCATGTCCTGCAATTGGCGATCGATGACGCGCGAAAGCGCCTGCGCATCCTGAACGGTGTCCCCCTTCAGCACATCGCGCTCATTATTTTCGAGCTGAACCAAAAGCAGCGCGACGAAGGCGAGAATGGGCAAGGCAATCGCCAGAGCGATTGCGATCAGATAGGCACCAATCGACGCTTTCGGAAAATGCGGCTTTCTCATGAAGCGATCAACCGATCGTGCCTCGATGAAGATACGACGCGCCGGCAAACGCAAATAGAATGGTATTGGTCATCATGCCAAGCGCCCCCGTGCCCCGATCCGAGCTACATGCTCCAGAAGCGCCATGTTAGGGCTCGGTAATTTTCCTTGCAACATCTGAAAAGTCATTATTGCGAAATCGTAAGCGATCTCGGGTATTTACGACTGTGGCAACGCATCCCTGCAGTTGCGCTGACTGCCTCATTCTCAAGCTAGGAAAAGCGAGAGAGCCGGAACGGCGCAAGCTCGTGTGCTTCGCTGCCATCGACGATTTCCTGCGCGGCGAGCAGGCCGACGAGCGGTGCGAGCGTAACGCCGGAATGCAGAACTGCGAGGTAGAGGCCGGGTGCCGCACCGGTGCTACCCAAGATCGGCAGGCCGTCTTTCGGCGTCGGGCGATAACCGACGGTGTGGAAATCGAGCTCCAGCGCCTCGCCGCCTTTCAATGTTGCTCTGACCTTGGCGAAGAGCGCGTCGGCAGCCGCTTGAGGATTATCGCCGGGATCGGTGCCGCCGAAGTCGCCGCCGGCTATGATTCGTCCTTCTGCCGTTTGGCGCAGATGCAGCTCCGGTGCCATCACCAAGCCGTTCAACATTTTCCCTACGGGTCGGGAATGAACGATGAGCCCCGGAGGTGTTTCAAGCGGCACGAGAATATCCGCCGAGGCGGCAAGTGCTGCCGCGCCTGCACCGGCAGCCAGAACGACATGATCGGCGTGCATCGGCCCTTCGCTCGTTTCGATACCGACGATCCGCTCGCCCTGCCTCAGCAGACCTTTGACTTCGACACTGGATGACAGGATCGCTCCCCGACGGCGGGCATCTTCGAGCAGCAGTTTGGCGGCCGCAACGGGTTCGACCGCACCCTCTTCCGCGACGTGCAGAGCATAGTCGGGCGGATTGGCCAGATTCGGTTCGAGCATCGCAACCGTCGCCCGGTTGACCGGCTGTATGCCATAGCCCCAGCCATGGTGCTGCGCCGCATAGGCATCCAGCTCCGGCTCGGGAAGATCCCAGCTGAGGCCACCGCACCAGGATAGAGGGATGTCAGGCAGATCTGTCTTAAGTCTCGACCACTCGGCCATCGAGCGATGACGGACACGGAAGTAGAATTCCGGATTGCCCCAGCTGGCATTGATCCAGGCGAAGGAGTTCGGGGTGGCAACGCCGCCGATCTGCTGTGCGACCACCGTTACGGACGCCCCCCTGCGGCACAGATGCCAGGCGATGGAAGCCCCGATGATGCCGGCGCCGATGACGATGATTTTCTGCGGGGAGGGCATGTCTTTGTCTCGCTTGAACGGATGAGCCCGAGACTACAGCATGTCGCGCAAAAGTGGGCAGCGGTTTTGCGATAACGACATGCGCAAAATCGAAGACCAGGGCAAAGAAAAGCCGCGGGGCAGGGATTGCCGGCGGCTGGATATCTTTACTGCGATATGCCCCGTGTCAGGCGCCGGCGCCGACGCGAGCCAGGCCGTCTCTGGCCGGCTGATAGTTGGGATCGAGGTTGACCGCGTGCTGATAGGAGCGGCGGGCTTTCGCCTTGTCGCCTTTTCGCTCATAGACGAATGCCTGGTTTGCCCAGGATTCGGCGAGCTTGTTGTTCAGCTCGATCGCATGGTTGAAATCGGCAAACGCGTTGTCGTCGTCGTTCTGGGCAAGATAGGAGATGCCGCGGCTGTTGTAAGGTTCCGGCGAGTTCGGCGACAGCGAGATCGCCTTGGAGAAATCGTCGATCGCCTTATCCTGCTGATTGCGCTTCTGGTAGATCACACCTCGGCCGTTATAGGCGCGGCCGTCCGTCGTCCCGAGGCTGATGGCCTTCGAATAATCGTTGAAGGCGTCGTTGTCGCGGCCGGACTGACGGTAGAGGTTGCCGCGGCCGATATAGGCGACGTCGTAGTTCGAGTTGATTTGCAGTGCCGCATTATAGTCCGCGACCGCTTCCGGCAGCTTGCCCATGTTGCGATAGATGAGCGCGCGGTTGGCATAGGCCTGGTAGAATTTCGGATTGAGCTGGATCGCCTGATTGAAATCGGCAAGAGCGCGATTGAAATCGCCGCCGCGGCCATAGGCCGTGCCGCGCACATTGTAGCCTTCCGGATCCTGCGGATTGGCATTGATGACTGACGTCAGCGAGGCGATATTTTCGGACGAGCCCTGAGCCTTGTCGATCTGGATCACATTATCTGTCGTAGCCGTCTGGCAGCCGGAAAGGCTGATCGCGGCAAGTATCGCCAAAGCAGGCAGCACCGCGGCGCGCTTCGAAACGGGTAAGGAGAGGTTCGAAGTGCGGAACTTTACGGAAGTCGTCATTGCCATTATCGGGTTCGCTTTCCCCATGCGTCATATCAGGCTGTTCTGATTTAATCCGATTTGCGTAGAGAATAAATCAAAAAGGCGGCGGCGAACGACTCGCCCCCGCCACACATGCATCTGAAAACGTCGAAAAAACGGCGATTACTTGGCAACAAGGCCTTCGCGCTGAGCGCGCTTGCGAGCAAGCTTGCGAACGCGACGAACAGCTTCAGCCTTCTCGCGAGCACGCTTCTGCGACGGCTTTTCATAGTAGTCGCGCATCTTCATTTCGCGGAAAATACCTTCGCGCTGCATCTTCTTCTTGAGAGCGCGGAGAGCCTGGTCGACATTGTTATCGCGGACAAGTACCTGCACGAGAATCACGTTCCTTTGGTTTGGTTGATGCCAGCGGCGACGGCAGCGCCAGGAGGCAAAAATATAACGTTCGCGCGGCCACAGCCTTGCGATTGGGAGGCGGGATAGCAGATCGGTTTGTCAAAGTCTAGCCAGATCGTGAGTTTGCAGAGGAAAAAGCTAGTTGTCGAGGGTTGAATTGAGCCGGCGATACCTGCTGCGCTTTCACGAAGGCGCTTGAAAGAGGGATTGGCAGATCCCGATCTTTGCGACACTGACATGCTTATGTGAGCATTTCGGATCAGAATCATTCGTGAGCTGCGGGGGATTCGAGCAGCCGTCCGAAACGAGAGGGAATCAATTTATGCAATCGCATCGCTTTATCGCTGTTGGGAAAGCGCTTGCTGCGCTCGCGCTCAGCCTTGTAGTACTCACTGCGATGTTTGCGCCTGCCGCAGCCGGCGAAGTGCGTTTTGGTAAGAATGTGCGCATCGGTGGCCATGATTTTTCCAATCAGACCTACGACAGCAAACATCGTGCGAGAATTTATCTCTACAATGGGAAGCCACGAAAAGAGGGATGCGTCTGGCGCAAGGACGGTCATGGCGGGCGCGTGAAGGTCTGCCATCTGCAGCGCAAATAATCGGCTAAGAGGTCGCAAGCGGGGCAGGCGGGAAGGCGGCAATCTTAACCGTGTCGAAAGACGGTCCTGAATGCGTCGCAAAAGAGCCGTTGTGTCGGTTTTTGATTTGCGATTTGTATGACCCAGAAAAAGGGCGTCTTGCCTGAAGGAGTTGATGGCGAATGCGTAAATACTCGGTTTTTGCCGTGGCACGGGAAGCGATGCGGGCTCACAAGGGCTGGGAGGCTCAATGGACCTCGCCGGAGCCGCGCAAGGAGTATGACGTCATCATCGTCGGCGGCGGCGGTCATGGCCTGGGTGCGGCCTACTATCTCGCCAAGGAGCACGGCATCACCAATGTCGCGGTGATCGAAAAGGGCTGGCTCGGCGGCGGCAATACCGGCCGTAACACGACCATCATCCGCTCGAACTATCTCTATGAAGAGAGCATGCACATCTACGAGCATTCGATGAAGCTCTGGGAAGGGCTGTCTCAGGATCTCAATTACAATGTCATGTATTCGCCGCGCGGCGTGATGATGCTGTCGCACAATGTGCATGACCAGCAGTCCTTCAAGCGTCACATCCACGCCAACCGTCTCTATGGCATCGACAATGAATGGCTGACGCCCGAGCAAGCCAAGGCGTATTGCCCGCCGCTCGATATTTCGAAGACGGCGCGCTATCCGATCAACGGTGCCGCCCTGCAGCGTCGCGGCGGCACGGCGCGCCACGATGCGGTCGCCTGGGGCTTTGCCCGCGCCGCTTCCGATCGCGGCGTGCACATCATCCAGAATTGCGAAGTGACCGGCATTCGCCGCGGGCCTGATGGCCGCGTCACCGGCGTCGACACGAGCAAGGGCTTCATCGGCGCCAAGAAGATCGGCGTGTCCGCAGCCGGCCACACCACCGTCGTCATGCAAATGGCTGGCGTGCGCGTGCCGCTGCAATCGAGCCCGCTGCAGGCGTTGGTCTCCGAGCCGCTGAAGCCGATCTTCCCCTGCGTCGTTATGTCGAACACGGTGCACGCCTATATCTCGCAGTCCGACAAGGGCGAGCTCGTCATCGGCGCCGGCACGGATCAATATAATTCCTACAGCCAGACGGGTGGCCTGCAGATCATCACCCATACGCTGGATGCGATCTGCGAGCTCTTCCCGATGTTCCGCCGCGTGAAAATGATGCGCTCCTGGGGCGGTATCGTCGACAATACGCCGGATCGTTCGGCAATCCAGTCGAAGACGCCGGTGCCTGGGCTCTATGTCAATTGCGGCTGGGGCACGGGCGGTTTCAAGGCGACGCCGGGTTCGGCCAATCTCTTTGCCCATCTGATTGCCCGCGACGAGCCGCATAAGTTCAATGCCGGCCTGACGCTGGATCGCTTCCGCACCGGCCGTCTGATCGATGAGGCGGCGGCAGCCGCCGTGGCACACTGATGTCGGCCGCGGTCGGGATCGCTCTTGCTGCAGGGCTTTCCCTGCCGGTCGGAGCGATCGCGACCGAGGTCAGCGATCTTATTCCGGGGGTCAAGGATTTTCGCATGCAGGTGATCCACAAGGCAAAGAACGAGGCCGACTGGCCCTTCGTGGCCGAAAGCGGTGTGATCGCCTGCGCCAAGGTGCTGAACAAGCCGACGGTCTATTTCGTGCCGGACCAGACGCCCGAGGCGACGAGGGCGTTTGCGATCGACACCGATCTGCTGGGCATGAGCCTGGTCAATCTGGGGATGACCAACGTGCTGAAGCCCTATGGATCGCTGGAGGCGCTGCTGAAGCGCATGACACCTTTCATCATCATGGGGCGGCAGCTTTGCGCGCAGCCTCCCGGCACAAGCCTTACAGGCTCCGAGCTTTAACACAGGTAGAAAACGATGCTGCTGATTTACTGCCCCTATTGCGAGGAAGAGCGTTCGGAACTCGAATTCCGCAACGCCGGTGACGCGCATATCGTGCGGCCGGCCAATATTGCCGGGATCTCGGACGAGGAATTCGAGGAATATTTCTTCCTGCGGGACAACCCGAAGGGGCTGATCTTCGAGCGCTGGCGGCATATCCATGGCTGTGGCCGCTTTTTCAATGCGGCGCGCGATACGGTGAGCGATCACTTCTACCGAACTTACAAGGCCGGCGAACCGAAGCCGGATCCGGCGACGCTCAAGCCTGGCGCGGCCGAACCGGTGGCGCAGCAACAGAACGAACAAGAAAAGACGGCACCAACAGAGGGATTTGCTGAATGAGCGGCGCCAATCGTATCGCGGGCAAGGGGCGTTTGACGCCGGCCAGAACCGCTCGCTTCACTTTTGACGGCAAGACCTATACCGCGCTCGAAGGCGATACCGTCGCCTCGGCGCTGCTTGCCAATGGCGTTCATCTCGTCGGCCGGTCCTTCAAGTATCACCGGCCGCGCGGTATCCTCTCGGCTGGAGCCGAAGAGCCGAACGCACTGCTCGATATCTCGCGCGATGCGGCGCGGCGACAGCCGAACGTACGTGCCAGCGTGCAGGAAGTTTTCGACGGCATGAAGGCTCAGTCGCAGAACCGCTGGCCGTCGCTCGCCTTCGATATCGGTGGCGTCAACAATCTGATGTCGCCCTTCTTTGCCGCCGGCTTCTACTACAAGACTTTCATGTGGCCGAAGTCGGCCTGGAAGCATATTTACGAGCCCTTCATCCGCCGTGCCGCCGGCCTCGGCGTTGCGCCGACGGAAGAGGATCCGGATCACTATGCCGGCCGTTACGCCCATTGCGACGTTCTTGTCGTCGGTGCCGGCGTTGCCGGTCTTTCCGCGGCGCTCGCGGCTGCTGAAACCGGCGCCAAGGTCATCCTCTGTGATGAGCAGCCGGAGGTCGGCGGCGCGCTCCGCTTCGACACCGGCATCAAGATCGACGGTGTCGGAGGCTATGAGTGGGCGCAGGCTACCGTCGCCAAGCTCAAGGCGATGCCGAATGTGCAGGTGCTGACCCGGACGACCGCCTTTGGCTATTACAACCACAATTTCTTCGGCCTTGCCGAACGAGTGACCGACCATTTGGCGAAACCCGGCCGCGACCTGCCGCGCGAACGCCTGTGGCAGGTCCGCGCCAAGCGCGTGATCCTGGCGACAGGTGCGATCGAGCGCCACATGGTGTTTCCGAACAACGACCGCCCGGGCATCATGCTCGCTTCGGCGGCGCGTGCCTATCTCAACCACTATGGCGTCGCCGTCGGTGCGAAGATCGGCGTCTACACGGCGCATGATTCGGCCTATGAGGCCGCCTTCGATCTCAAGCGCGCCGGCGTTTCCATCGCTGCCATCGTCGACAGCCGCGCGCGGCCCGGCGAGGCGGTTCTCGCCGAAGCAAAGCGGCTCGGCATCGAGGTGATGACCGACTATGCCGTTGTCGATACATCAGGCAAGCTGCGCGTCTCCTCGATGACCGTCTCGCGCAACGGCAGCTCGGCCACCCGCAAGATCCCGGTGGATGCCCTGCTGGTTTCGGCGGGCTGGACGCCCTCCGTTCATCTCTTCTCGCAATCGCGCGGCAAGCTGAAATTCGATACGGAGAAGCAGCGCTTCCTGCCTGGCACCTATGTTCAGGATTGCCTTTCGGTCGGCGCCTGCAATGGCACGGACGGGCTGCAAGCCGCGATCGAGGAATCGCTTGCCGCCGGCGAGCTGATGGCGCGCGCGACTGGCAGCACCAATGGCGGCGAGAAGATCCAGCTCCAGGCCGAGCAGGCTTTCGAGTGGACAGGCGGGATGATCGGTGCTGCCGAAGGCGCGGGACCGGATACGAATGCCAAGGCTTTCGTCGATTTCCAGCACGATGTCTGCGCCAAGGATATCCGCCTTGCCGTGCGCGAGGGCATGCATTCCATTGAGCATATCAAGCGCTTCACCACCAACGGCATGGCGTCCGACCAGGGCAAACTATCCAACATGCATGGCCTGGCGATCGCTGCCGAAATGCTCGGCAAAGATATCCCGCAGGTCGGTCTCACCACCTTCCGCGCACCCTATACGCCCGTTACCTACGGCACGCTGATCAGCCATTCGCGCGGGGCTCTCTTCGATCCCGCCCGCAAGACGCCGATGCATGCCTGGGAAGAGGCGCATGGCGCGATCTTCGAGGATGTCGGCAACTGGAAGCGCGCCTGGTTCTATCCGCGTGCCGGCGAGACCATGCATCAGGCCGTCAATCGCGAATGCCGTACGGCGCGCGAAGTGGCTGGCGTGTTCGATGCCTCGACGCTCGGCAAGATAGAAGTGGTCGGGCCGGATGCGGCTGAGTTTTTGAACCTCCTCTACACCAACGCCTGGGATACGCTGAAGCCCGGCCGCTGCCGCTACGGCATCATGACCCGCGAGGACGGCTTCGTTTATGACGACGGCGTCGTCGGGCGTTTGGCTGATGATCGTTTCCATGTGACGACGACCACCGGCGGCGCGCCGCGCGTGCTGCACCATATGGAAGACTATCTGCAGACCGAGTTCCCGCATCTGAAGGTATGGCTGACCTCGACCACGGAGCAATGGGCCGTCATCGCCGTCCAGGGACCGAAGGCGCGCGAGATCATCGAGCCGCTCGTCGAGGGACAGGATCTTTCTAATGAGGCCTTCCCGCATATGAGCGTGGCCGAGTGCAAGGTCTGCGGCGTACCGGCGCGGCTGTTCCGCGTTTCCTTCACCGGTGAAGTCGGCTACGAAATCAACGTGCCAGCCGATTATGGCCAGCCCGTCTGGGAAGCCGTCTGGGCTCGTGCCGAGCCGCTGGGCGCCTGCGCCTACGGCACCGAGACCATGCACGTGCTGCGCGCCGAGAAGGGCTATATCATCGTCGGCCAGGATACCGACGGCACGGTGACTCCTGACGATGCCGGCCTTGCCTGGGCCGTTTCCAAGAAGAAGACCGATTTCGTCGGTATTCGCGGTCTGAAACGGCAGGATCTAGTCAAGGAAGGCCGCAAGCAGCTCGTCGGTCTCGTCACCCGCGATCCGAAGGTGGTGCTGGAGGAGGGCGCACAGATCGTTGCCGATCCGAATGAGCCGAAACCGATGACCATGCTCGGCCATGTCACCTCTTCCTATTGGTCCGAAAATCTCGGCCGCTCCATCGCCTTCGCGCTGGTGGCCGGCGGTCGTGAGCGCATGGGCAAGACGCTCTATGTGCCGATGCCCGACAAGACGATTGCCGTCGAGGTGACGGATCTGGTGTTCTTTGACAAGGAAGGAGGCCGGATCAATGGCTGATCTCGCTACCCGCAAACTGCCGCTCGCCGGCCGCCACGGCGGTTCCTCGACCGTCCGGCTGACGCCAGCCGCTCCTGCAAGCCGCATTTCGCTGCGAGCGTCTGCGGATTCAGTTCATGGTCTTTCGCAGGCGCTCGGTCTTCAGCTGCCGACCCGCCCGAAGACCTCGACCAGTGGCAATGGCCGTCATGTCCTGTGGCTCGGCCCGGACGAATGGCTCGTCATCGATGAAAACGGTGCCGAGCTGGTCGGCGTGGCTGCATCGTCTGGCGTGCTGCATTCAGCGACCGATGTCTCGCATCGCAATACCGCGGTCATCATCTCCGGTCCTGGCGCGGAAGCGACGCTTGCCGCCGGCTGCCCACAGGATGTTTCGTTGAGCGCATTCCCCATCGGCGCCTGCTCGCGCACGCTGCTCGGCAAGGCGGAAGTGGTGATCTTGCGGCTCGACGAGGAGACATTCCGCGTCGAGGTCTGGCGCTCCTTCTCCGACTATGCCTTCGGCCTTCTCGCCGAAGGTGCGGAGGATGCTGGGCTTTAACCCTCTTCCGGCCGATCCTTCGGGTCGAACTGCGATATAGTGGTCCATGTCGCAGTTAGCGCTGGTTTGCGTTCGTTTTCGATCTCGACGGTCACGTCATAGGTCAGCATCAGCATGTTGGCGCCGCGCAGCCGGGTTTCGGCGAGCGTAAAACGGCCGCGCACCCGCGCTCCGCACTTGACCGGCGACATGAAGCGGATCTTCTCGAAGCCGTAGTTGATGCCCATGGTCTGTTCGCGGATTTTCGGCAATGCGCTGTAGTTCATCGCTGAGAGCAGCGAGAGTGTCAGGAAGCCGTGGGCGATGGTGCCGCCATAGGGCGTTTCCGCTTTGGCGCGTTCGGGATCGACGTGGATGAACTGGTGATCGAGCGTCGCGTCGGCAAAGGTGTCGATCATCGTCTGGTCGACGGTGATCCAGTCGGAAACGCCGATCTCAGTTCCCGCAAGCTTCATGATCTCAACAAGCGAAATTTCGCCGGGCATTCCATCCTCGTCAGTCTGTATCGTCAAAACTCTTTCTGGCGAATCGAGACTGAAAGTGCAACCGGGATCAGTTTTCGACAAAGAAAGCGACGGAGCGGGCGGGAATGGCGATCTGCTCCCCGGCTGGCTTTTCGCCTGCCACCGTCAGCAGAGACCAGCCGCCGCTCTCGGACGCCGGCAATGTAACGGAGCGCTCGTCTGCGGCGCGATTGAAGACTATGGCGAGCCGCGTCGATCGGCCGGTGGCGCGATCCTCTGTCTGTAGCGCCATGCCGAGCACGGCCGCTCCCGGCGCCTCCCAATCCGGCACCGTCATCGGCGTCCCTGCGCTTGAGAACCAAAGCACGTCGCCATCGCCGCGGAAGAAATTCATGTCGCCAAAGGCCGTGAAGCGGCGGCGGCGGCCGGCGAGCCAGGCGGTATGGCCGATCAGTTCCTCGTCCAGCAGCTTCCAGTCCACCCAGGTGATGGCGTTGTCCTGGCAATAGGCATTGTTGTTGCCCTGCTGGCTGCGTCCGCCTTCATCGCCCGCGGTCAGCATGATCGTGCCACGCGCGGCAAAAAGCGTCGACAGCATGGCTTCGATATCGGCGCGGCGCTTGGACTGTATTACCTGACCGCCCGTTTTTCCTTCGAAGCCGTTGTTCCAGGAGAAGTTTTCGTTGTGACCGTCGCGATTGTTCTCGCCATTGGCCTCATTGTGCTTGTTCTCGTAGGAAACGAGATCCATCAGCGTGAAGCCGTCATGGGCGGCGAGGAAGTTGACGCTGCGCGTCTGCGTGCGCCCGTCACGGCCGAAGATGGAGGAGGAGCCGGCAAGGATCGTTGCCAGATCGCCGATGCCGGCATCGCCGCGCCAGAAGCGGCGCAGGTCGTCGCGAGCGCGGTCGTTCCATTCGAGGAAAGGTGCTGGGAAGTTCCCGAGCTGATAGCCACCGGGACCGATGTCCCAGGGTTCGGCGATCATGATGCGATCCTGCAGCATCTCGTCCGCCAGCATGGTGCGAAGCGTCATGCTTTCCGGATCGAAGCCCTTGCCGTTGCGTCCCAGCACGGTGGCGAGATCGAAGCGGAAGCCGTCGATGCCGGCGTTGCGGACAAAATGGCTGAGGCTGTCGACAATGAGCTTTCGCGTTGCCGGTTGATCGCAGGCGACGGTGTTTCCCGTGCCGGTATCGTTGACCAGCGTTCCGGGCTGGTCCGGCAAATGACGGAAATAAGTGGGGTTGTCGAGGCCGCGCAGGGATAGCGTCGGGCCCTGGCGGTCGCTCTCGCCGGTATGATTGAAGACGAGATCAAGGATGACGGCGATGCCTTCGGCGTGAAGGGCAGCGACCGTCTCGCGCAGCTCCTTCATGCCGCCGGGGACGAGGCGCGGGTCGAGCGCCATGAAGGCGACCGGATTGTAACCCCAGCCATTGGTGAGGCCGAGCGGCGGCAGATGTCGTTCATCGATCCATGCGGTGATCGGCATCAGTTCGACGGCGTTCACCCGCAGGCGCTTGAGATGCGCGATGATGGAGGGATGGGCGAGGGCGCCGAGCGTGCCGCGCTGCTTCGCCGGCACATCGGGATGCAGCATGGTGAAGGGCTTCACGGCGATTTCATAGATCAGACCGCCGGGCTGAAACAATGGCTTGGCGGGCTTGACCGCGATATCGCGCGAGACGATCGCCTTGGGCATCAGATCCTGCGTGTCCGCACCGAAGATGCCGAGGCGGGGATCGTAGCGAAATGGCCGGTCTATTTCCTTGGCGTAAGGATCGACCAGCAGTTTGGAGGGGTCGAACCACAGGCCTTGGTCGGGATCGTATGAACCATAGGCTCGCAGGCCGTAGCGCGTGCCTTCCCCGGCATCTTTAAAAAAGAGTCGATGCTCATCGCCATCGCGTGCGAGCGGAAGCTGCGCGATTTCCTTGTGGCCCTCAGCGTCGAACAGACAGAGGTCTATCTGCTCGGCATGCCTGGAATAGACAGCAAATTCAACACCCGAGTCGGTGAGGGTCGCGCCAAGGCTGCGGGTTGTCGGTTCTGACATGTCTCGCGGGCTTTCCGGATCGCTGGAGATTGTTCCCTCTCCCCGCTTACGGGGAGAGGGCTAGGGTGAGGGGCAGAGCGTTCGGCATATTATGCAGTCGCGGTGAATTTCGAGAAGGCCCCTCATCCGACCAGTCGCTGCTTCACTTCGTTCAGCTGCTCCTGGCCGCCTTCTCCCCGCATTGCGGGGAGAAGGAGCTTAAAACCTAAAACTCAGGTAATCACAGTCGGCGCGTCACGGCCGGTGCGGCCCTTGATGTCGGCGATATCCTGGGCAGCCGTGATGAGATCGGCCAGCGCTTCCTGGGTTTCGATATTGTGACGGGTCGGATCAGGCTCGTAGCGCTCGATATAGACGCGCAGCGTGGCGCCGGTGGTGCCGGTGCCGGAAAGGCGGAAGACCACGCGGGAGCCGCCTTCGAAGAGGATGCGGATGCCCTGATGCTGGCTGACCGACTTGTCGACCGGGTCGTGGTAGGCGAAGTCGTCGGCGGCGGAAACGGTGAGATCGCCGATTTTCGTGCCCGGCAGGGTCGGCAGCTTTTCGCGCAGCGCTGCAATCAGGCCGTTGGCAGCGTCTGTGTCGACACCTTCATAATCGTGGCGGGAATAATAGTTGCGGCCATAGGTGGCCCAATGCTGGGTGACGATATCGATGACGCTTTCGCCGCGTACGGCCAGGATGTTCAACCAGAGCAGCACGGCCCAAAGGCCGTCCTTTTCGCGAACATGGTTGGAGCCGGTGCCAGAGCTTTCCTCGCCACAGATCGTCGCCATGCCCGCGTCGAGCAGGTTGCCGAAGAACTTCCAGCCGGTCGGCGTTTCATAGATGCCGACGCCGCGCTTTTCGGCAACGCGATCGGCCGCGCCGCTTGTTGGCATCGAACGGGCAATGCCGGCGATGCCATGCGAATAGCCGGGAGCGAGATTGGCGTTGGCCGCCAGGATCGCCAGGCTGTCGGACGGTGTGACGTAGATGCCTTTGCCGATGATGAGATTGCGGTCGCCGTCGCCGTCCGATGCTGCGCCGAAATCGGGCGCATCGTCGCTCATCATGTCGTCGTAGAGCTCTTTGCAGTAGACAAGGTTCGGATCCGGGTGATGACCGCCGAAATCCGGCAGCGGCAGGAAGTTGCGCACCGATCCGTCCGGCGCGCCGAGACGGATTTCGAAGATTTCCTTGGCATAGGGGCCGGTGACGGCACTCATCGCGTCGAAGCAGATGCGGAAGCCCAGGCTGATCAGGTTGCGGATCGCACCGAAGTCGAACAGCTCCTCCATGAGAGCCGCATAGTCTTCGACGGGGTCGATGACCGAGACGATCATGCCGCCGACATCCTCGCGGGCAATGCGGTCGAGGTTGATGTCCGGGAAGTCAGCGATCTTGTAGCTGTCGATCACCTTGGAGCGCTCATAGATGGCGTCGGTGATCTTTTCGGGCGCCGGGCCGCCATTGCTGATGTTGTACTTGATGCCGAAGTCTTCGGTCGGGCCGCCGGGATTGTGGCTGGCCGACAGGATGATGCCGCCGAAGGCCTTATACTTGCGGATGATGTTGGAAGCTGCGGGCGTCGAGAGGATGCCGCCCTTGCCGACCATCACCTTGCCGAAGCCGTTGGCGGCGGCCATTTTGATGGCCTTCTGAATGACTTCGCGATTGTAGTAGCGGCCGTCGCCGCCGATGACCAGGCACTTGCCCTGATAGCCTTCGAGCGAATCGAAAATCGACTGGATGAAGTTTTCCGCGTAGTTCGGCTGCTGGAATACGGGAACCTTCTTTCGCAAGCCCGAAGTGCCGGGTTTCTGATCCGCGTAGGGGGTGGTCGGTACGGTTTTAATCATCGGGTTAAGCGCCTCTCGAGACTAGACTGGAGTAGAGAGCGACATAGCGTTCTGCGCTCCTGCCCCAGGATACGTCGGATTTCATGCCCTGCTTTTGCATCTGCGTCCAGACCTTTCGATCCTGGAAGAGCTGCATCGCGCGGCGCATGGCCTGCAACAGCCCCTCCGCGGTGACGGGTGAAAATTGAATGCCGGTCGCGACTTTTGCCTGCAGCGCGGCGTGGTTGGCGTCGATAATCGTATCGTTCAGCCCGCCCGTTCGCGCAACGATCGGCAGGCAGCCATAGCGTAAGCCATAAAGCTGCGTGAGGCCACAGGGTTCGAAACGCGAGGGGATGATAATCGCGTCGCAGCCGGCCTGCATCAGATGCGACATGGGCTCGTTGTAGCCTGCCGAAACGCCGACGCGACCGCGGTGGCGGCCGGCTGCGGCAAAGAGCGCGCCCTCCAGCGCCGCGTCGCCTGCACCGAGAATGGCAAGCTTGCCGCCCATGTGGACGATCTCGCTCGCAACCTCCGCCAGAATATCCATGCCCTTCTGCCAGGTGAGGCGGCTGACGACGCAGAAGATAGGACCATCATCCTCGTCGAGGCCGAAATGCTCGACGACCCGATGGCGATTGATGGCGCGATCCTTCAGCGTCGCCGCGCTATAGGTTTGCGCGATCATCGGATCGGTCGCCGGATTCCAGATGTCGTCGTCGATGCCGTTGACGATGCCGTAGAGATTGTAGGCCTTGCTGGCGATGACGCCTTCGAGGCCCATGCCGAATTCCGGCGTCAGGATTTCCTCGGCATAGGAAGGGCTGACGGTGGTCAGGGCATGTGCCGTCTGCAGCCCGCCTTTCAGGAAGCCGACATCGCCGTAATATTCGATGCCTTCCACCGAGAAAGCATGTGCCGGCAGACGAAGGCCGGGGAAGATATCGGCGCCGAACTGGCCCTGGAATGCGATGTTATGGATGGTGAGGACGCTCGGCAATTCCGGCGTCGGATAATAGCGCATGTAGACCGGCACCATGGCCGACTGCCAATCGTGCGCATGAACGAGATCCGGTCGCCAGCCGGGCAGGAGACCAGCTGCAATTTCCGCGCCGACCAGCGACAGCGCCGCGAAACGCCGCCAATTGTCGGGGTAGTCCTTGCCCGTCGCATCGACATAGGGGCCGCCTGTGCGGCTATAATAGGCCGGTGCGTCGAGCACGAGGAAGGAAATGCCCGCGTGCTCGACTTCCAGAATGGTGGCTGCCTCGCCAAGAAGATCCGGAAGCTCCAGACGGGCAACCGGATCGCGAATGGCTTTCATGACCGCAGGATAGCCTGGGATGAGGGTCTTGGTTTCGACGCCATAGGGCTTCAGTGCAATAGGCAGGGCGCCGACCACATCGGCCAGACCCCCTGTCTTGATCAAGGGGAAGACTTCGGACGAAACCGAGAGAACCTTCATAGGTTACAGATCCAGCTTGTCGATCATCGATTGGGTGATGAGGCAGATGCCGCTTTCCGTGCGGCGCCAGCGTTTGGCATCCAGTTCCGGATCTTCACCGACCACCAGACCTTCGGGAATGGTCACGCCATGGTCGATGACGACATTCTTGAGCTGTGCTCGGCGGCCAACCTTGACGCTCGGCAGCACGACAGCACCTTCCAGCTTGGAGTAGGAATTGGCGCGCACGCCGGTAAAAAGCAGGCTGTTGTAGAGGCTGGCACCGGAAATGATGCAATCGCCGGCAACGACGGAGGAGACTGCCGAACCGCGGCGGTCTTCGTCGTCATGGACAAATTTGGCCGGCGGGCTGATTTCCGCATAGGTCCATATCGGCCAGGATTTGTCGTAGATGTCGAGTTCCGGCACCACGGCGGTCAGGTCGATATTGGCTTGCCAGTAGGCATCGATCGTGCCGACGTCGCGCCAGTAGGCTTCACGTTCGAAATCCGAGCGAACGCAGGACTGGGTGAAGCGATGGGCGACCGCCTTACCGTTCTTGACGATATGGGGAATGATGTCCTTGCCGAAGTCGCGGCTGGAATTCGGGTCGGCTGCATCGCGCTTCAGGCATTCGATCAGGAACTTCGTATGGAAGACGTAGATGCCCATCGAGGCGAGCGCGAAATCGGGATTGCCGGGGATGCCCGGCGGATCGGCCGGCTTCTCGACGAAATCTATGATCCGGTCCTTGTCATCGACATGCATGACGCCGAAGCCGACGGCCTCCATGCGCGGCACTTCCAGGCAGCCGATGGTGACGTCTGCACCGGAATCGACGTGCTGCTGCAGCATCCATTCGTAGTCCATCTTGTAGATATGGTCGCCGGCGAGGATGACCATATATTCCGGGCCGTAGGGCTCGATGATGTCGATGTTCTGGTAGACGGCGTCCGCGGTGCCTTCATACCATTGCGTTTCCGAGACGCGCTGCGAGGCCGGCAGGATATCGAAGCTTTCGTTTCGCTCTGGGCGGAAGAAGTTCCAGCCGCGCTGCATATGGCGGATCAGCGAGTGCGCCTTATACTGCGTCGCGACGCCGATGCGGCGGATGCCGGAATTGAGCGCGTTTGACAGCGCAAAATCGATGATTCTGGTCTTGCCGCCGAAATAGACCGCTGGCTTGGCACGGCGGTCGGTCAGTTCTTTCAGGCGGCTGCCTCGTCCGCCGGCAAGAACGTAGGCCATGGCATCGCGCGCCAGCGGCTGGAAACGTTTTTCTACCATTTTATTCCTCCCTGTCCGTAGTGATCTCAGAATTCCGGTTCGAGCATGATGGTTGCCAGCGGAGGCAGCGTTATCACCGCCTGTACGCCTCCGCCTGCATTGACGGCTTGGACACGCCCGCCATTCCCTTTGCCGCTGCCGCCATAGATATCGGCATCGGTATTCAATATCTCGCGCCACCGCCCCTCCGCTGGCAGACGCAAGGTGTAGTTCTCACGATAGACTGGCGTGAAATTGGTGATGACGGCAACCGGCTTTTCGCCCGGCGCCTTGCGCAGCCAAGCAAAGACCGAGTTTTCGAAATCATCGACCACAAGCCATTCGAAGCCGTCGCCCTCGCAGTCGCGGGCATGAAGCGCCGGCTTGCTGCGATAGGTGAAATTGAGATCGCGAACGAGGCGGCGCATGCCTTCGTGCATGCGGTACTGCAGCAGGTTCCAGTCCAGCGCGCGTTCTTCGCTCCACTCGCTCCACTGGGCGAATTCCTGGCCCATAAAGAGCAGCTTCTTGCCGGGATAGCCCCACATGAAGGCATAGTAGGCACGCAGATTGGCGAATTTCTGCCAGTCGTCACCGGCCATCTTGGCGATCAGGGACCCCTTGCCGTGAACCACTTCATCATGGGAGAGCGGCAGCACGAAGTTTTCCGAGAAGGCGTAGATGAGGCCGAAGGTCAGCTCGTTGTGGTGATATTTGCGGTACACCGGCTCGCGGGCGAGGTAGCTCAGCGTGTCGTGCATGAAGCCCATGTTCCACTTGAAGCCGAAGCCGAGGCCGCCTTCATGGACAGGCTGTGACACTTTCGGCCAAGAGGTAGATTCCTCGGCGATGGTCATGACGCCGGGGTGAGCGCCATAGAGCCGGGTGTTCATGGACTGCAGAAAACGGACGGCTTCCAGGTTTTCGTTGCCGCCATATTCATTGGGGATCCATTCGCCATGCTTGCGGGAATAGTCGAGGTAGAGCATGGAAGCGACGGCATCGACGCGCAAACCGTCCAGATGGTATTTTTCCGCCCAGTAGAGCGCGTTGTTCAGCAAATAGGCGAGAACCTCGGTGCGGCCGAAATTGTAGATCGCCGTATTCCAGTCAGGATGAAAGCCCTTGCGCGGGTCTTCATGTTCGTAAAGGGCGGTTCCATCGAACCAGCGTAGGCCATGCTCGTCGGTCGGGAAATGCGCCGGTACCCAATCGAGGATGACGCCGATCCCGACCTTGTGGCAGCCGTTGACGAAGCGGGCAAAGCCTTCCGGCTCACCGAAGCGGGCGGTCGGGGCGTAAAGACCCGTGGTCTGATAGCCCCAGGACGGATCGTAGGGGTGTTCGGTGATCGGCAGAAATTCGATATGGGTGAAGCCCATGTCGACGCAATAGGGGATGAGGCGCGAGGCGAGTTCATCCCATGACAGCATCGAGCCGTCGTCCCGGCGCTGCCAGGAAGCGGCATGGACTTCGTAAATGGAAATCGGCTGGCGGCGCTGATCGACGCTCGCCCAATGTTCGCGGTGGGCGGAATCGTCCCAGACCTGAACCAGTTCGTTGGCGGTGACCGACGCCGTCTTCGGGCGCAGTTCGCTGCGTCGAGCAAATGGATCGGCCTTCAGCGGCAGCACTACGCCGTCATGGCCACGGATCTCGAACTTATAGGCGACACCGGCCGGCACATCCGGGGCGAAGATCTCCCAGATGCCGCTATCGGAGCGAAATCGCATGACGTGGCGGCGGCCATCCCAATTGTTAAAATCGCCGACGACGGAAACACGCTGTGCATTCGGTGCCCAGACGGCGAAATGAAATCCCTGCACGCCCTCGTGCTTCAGCGGATGAGCGCCCATCTTGTCGAAGAGGCGCAAATGCGTGCCCTGACGCGCGAAATAATCGTCCATCGGGCCGAGGACCGGGCCGAAGCTGTAAGGGTCTGTCACGGCCCATTCGACATCGCCGCGTCTGGCGCGATAGCGGACCGGCTGCTGCTTGGCGAGTTTGACATCGCCGGAAAAGAAGCCTGCCGGATCGAGGCATTCGAGCTCGCCGATGACAGAACCGTCGAGCGCCGTGGCGGTGACAGCTTCCGCGCCAAGGATGAAACAGCGGGCCACATAGCCTTCATCCGTCTTGTGTACGCCGAGAACGGCGAACGGATTGGAATGCGTGCCTGCGAGAATTGCAGCAATATCCCCTGCCGAAATATCCCTCAAGCTTGTGCCGTCAGCGGGTTTTTTCGGCTTTTTCATCCGGCTCTCCAGATTTCCTTGGCATACTGACGGATCGTCCGGTCGGAGGAGAACCAGCCCATGCGAGCGGTATTGTTGATCGTCTTCGCATACCACTCGGATGGATTGGCCCAAAGAATATCGACCTCGCGCTGTGCCGAGGCATAGGCATCGAAATCGGCGGCGACCATGAACCAGTCGTGACTATAGATGCCGTCGATCAGGCTGGCATAGCGATTGCGGTCGTCGGGAGAAAAGACGCCGGAGGCGATGGCTGACAGAGCCTGAGCCAATTCGCGCGAGCGCTCGATGATGGCACGAGGGTTATGACCGTCGCTGCGCAGGTTTGCGACCTCATCGGCCCGCAATCCGAAGATGACGATATTGTCCTCGCCGACATTGTCGCGCATTTCGACATTGGCGCCATCAAGCGTGCCGATGGTCAGCGCGCCGTTGAGGCCGAACTTCATGTTGCCGGTGCCCGAGGCTTCCATGCCGGCGGTCGAAATCTGCTCGGAAAGATCGGCGGCTGGAACCATGACTTCCGCCAGCGAGACGTTGTAGTTTGGCACGAAGACGACCTTCAGCAAGCCGCGCACCGATGGGTCATTATTGATGACGCGGGCGACGTCGTTGATCAGCTTGATGATAAGCTTCGCATTGTGATAGCTCGGCGCCGCCTTGCCGGCAAAGAGCTTGACGCGCGGTTGCCAGTCGAGCTCGGGATGCGAGCGGATCTGGTCATAAAGTGCCACCGCTTCGATGACGTTCAGAAGCTGGCGCTTGTACTCGTGGATGCGCTTGATCTGGATATCGAACATCGCGTTCGGATCGAGCTTGATGCCCATGCGGCTGGCGACGAGATTGGAGAGCTGCACCTTGTTGGCGCGCTTGACGGCGGCGAACTTCTCCTGGAAGGCGCTATCGTGTGCAAACTGATCCAGCGGCTTCAGCTGCTCGGCATCGTCGAGGAAGGCGTCGCCAATGGTTTCGCGTACGAGATTGGTCAGGCCGGGATTGCACTGCATCAGCCAGCGCCGCGGTGTGATGCCGTTCGTCTTGTTGTTGATGCGGTCCGGATAGAGTTTGTGCAGGTCGGCAAAAACCGTGACCTTCATCAGGTCGGTATGAAGTGCGGAAACGCCGTTGATCGAATGCGAGCCGACAAAGGCGAGATTGCCCATGCGCACGCGCCGATCGCCGTTTTCGTCGATGAGCGAGATCGAGCGGATTTCAGTGTCGCTGAAATTGCGCAGCTTGCGCGCTTCCACCAGAACCTTGGCGTTGATGGCATAAACGATCTGCATGTGGCGCGGCAAAAGCCGCTCGAGCAGCGGCACGGGCCAGCTTTCCAAAGCTTCCGGCAGCAGGGTGTGATTGGTGTATCCGAAGGTGTTTTTGGTGATGTCCCAGGCCTTGTCGAAATCGAAGCCATGGACATCGACCAGCAGGCGCATCATTTCCGTAACGGAGACGGCCGGATGTGTGTCGTTCAGCTGGATCGCGACCTTGTCGGCGAGATTGGTCAGATCGTCATATTGCTGCAGGTGACGGCGCAGGATGTCCTGTAGCGAGGCGGACGAGAAGAAGAATTCCTGGCGCAGGCGCAGCTCCTGGCCGGCGGGCGTCGCATCGGCGGGATAGAGAACGCGCGTCAGACTTTCGGCCTTATTGCTTTCACGCAGCGCGCCGATGTGGTCGCCCGCATTGAAGGCATCGAGCAGGATCGGGTCGATCGGTTGCGCCGACCAGAGGCGCAGCGTGTTGACGCGCCTGCCGCGCCAGCCGACGACAGGTGTATCAAATGCGGTGGCGATGACGCGCTCGGCCGGCTTCCAGACGTAACGCGGCTGATCGTCGTGGCTGCTGATGGTCTCGACGGCGCCGCCAAAACCGATTTCATAGGAGCTTTCCTGGCGTTCGAATTCCCACGGGTTGCCGTGCGCCAGCCAGGTTTCGGGCAATTCCACCTGCCAGCCATCGGCCATCTGCTGGCGGAAGAGGCCGTGGACGTAGCGAATGCCATAGCCGTAGGCCGGCACGTCGACGGTTGCCATGGATTCCATGAAGCAGGCGGCAAGGCGGCCAAGACCGCCGTTGCCGAGCGCTGCATCGGGTTCGAGACCCGCGATGACACGAATATCGACGCCCAGCGAAGCGAGAGCGTTGGTGATCTCCTCCATCAGACCGAGATTGGAGATGGCGTCGCGCATCAGGCGGCCGATCAGGAATTCGAGCGATAGATAGTAGACGCGCTTGGCGTTCGTCTCGTAGGTCTTGCGGGTCGATTCGATCCATTTGTCGATGACGCGGTCGCGAATGACGAGGATCGTTGCCGTCAGCCAATCATGCGGCTTGGCGACCTTCGCGTCCTTGCCGATGCGGTATGTCAGGCGCTCGATGATTTCTTCGGCAAGGATTTCGGGGCGGGAACTGCGCGGGGCTGGAACGGGGAGATCGGCCTTCGTCAAGTTATTCATACTATCAACTCTCGCCATTTGTGATTTATATTCAGCGTGTTACGGCCAATTAAATCGATTTGCCTTTCCGTTTCACTATCAGTTTACGCACCGATGTAAAGCAGTTGCAACAAGCGAGTTTGGCGGATGCGAAAAATGCCGCCTATTCGTTCCCATTTCCGGGAAAAGACTTGATTCCGATGATGTTTCGAACTTCTATTCGCGCATCGTTCAAACAAAAAGCCCTGCAATACGAGTATTGCGGGCTTTTTCTTTTATGGCGACTCATGGTTGCTGGCGTGATACGATCACTTGGTCAGAAGTGTCATCTGCTTAGATGTTTCCGTGGCAATCGTCTTAAAGGCGCCGACCAGATCCGACATCTGCTGTGCAGCAAAGTAGTTTGATGAACTCGATGCGCAAGCCTGAAGCAGATTTTGTCCGCGCGCCGGAGCCATGAATGCAACAGTGTAGATTTTGACACCAGCCGCCTTTGCAGAATTGCAGGTCGCCAACGTCTTCTTATCCGAACTGGTGTCGTTGTTTTCTCCATCTGTCATTAGAATGATGTACTTCTGGAAAGTATTGTTATTCTTTTTGGCCTGCGCGGCTGCTTCGGAAGCCGACGTAACGTTGTTGAAAGCCATGGTCATCGGTGCACTAGACTCGGTACCACCCTCGGCGTTCAATCCGCTGACGACGTTGGTGCGAGTCGATTTTGTTCCCCAATCGAGATTGCTGTAGCTGTCGACTTCGCTGCTCCAAGCGATGGCCGCTGTGCGAACGTATTGCGAGGTAGGATCGGCCGCATCCAACTGGTCCAGAAGACTACCGACCGCTGTTTTTAGTGCTGCAATCTTTTTGATGTAGCAGGGGCTCTTAGCCTTTGGATACTGATATAGATAATTCCCGTCAGTATAATATTGAACGCAGCTTTTCTGGGTGGCGTCGACAACATCTGTGTTCAGCAACATCGAGCCGGACTTATCGAGTGCGATCTCCATCGACAGCGCATTCTTCTGGGTTTCGGTAGTCTTTCCGCTGGTTGATGTGCTGGACGCAGAAATGTTCAGCGAACTCTGCCCTATCAAGCGGGTCATGCTGTTCACGGGCATCGAATAGGATGAATTTACCACCACCGTGTAGCCCGAATTCCCGGAGGAATCGGTCGTTTTTGTTACCGTCGTGCTGGTGCCCGCTTTCAGTGAATTCGTAGCATCCGTATCACCGGCGAGATAATTCGACATCTGGCCGAGGACGAAATTGTTGGCGAGATCCTTGGCGGTCGTCGTGGTTGCACTGCCGTCCGCAAGCGCGGTTGCCGCAGTGAGCGCGGCGGCATCCGTGGATTCCTGAAGCTGACTGCGTGTCAGCGACATGTTCGTGACATCGACCGCCACACCACCCGCTACGGCCAGCACGGGCACGGCAATCGCCGTCAGGATGCCAAAATTTCCGGCTCTATCGCGTATAAGTTGTTTCAATGCCCAAAGTATATCAGAGCCGGCAATCATCATGTCCGCCTATTGGAAAGAGTTAGCTTCTCAAGAACGGCGGGACTATCGAATACAAATATTAGTTGAAGGTTTAATCGGTCAGTTGATTTTTAACAAACCATATAATCTGACACGATTTGCTTCAACTTTTTACTACTTTAAGTATATTCTATTTTAGTGGAATTACATCTACCGCCTGAACGGCTTCCTGATTGCCATAGCTCTTCAGAACGCCGATAACGGGCGCAACGTCCGAATAATCGCGGCCATAGGCAACGACGATATGATCGGTGCCGGCGGGAATATTGTTGGTCGGGTCGAGTTCGATCCAGCCCGCCGTCTCGCCGCACCAGATGCGCACCCAGGCGTGCATGGCGTCGGCGCCCTCCAGCCTTTCCTTGCCGGGCGGCGGAATGGTGCGCAGGAAGCCGCTGACATAGCCGGCGGGAATGCCGAGGCTGCGAAGCGCGATGATCATGACATGCGAGAAATCCTGGCAGACGCCGCGCTTGAGGCGGAAGGCTTCCCTCGGCGTGGTGTCCACCGTCGTCGCCTCGGTATCATAGACGAAGTCCTTGTGTACCTGCGCGCAGACTGCATGGGCGATCTGCAGGGTCGTCAGATTGGCTGATTTCCATTGTCTGCTGTAATCCGCGATTTCCCTGGTGTCCGGCAGACGCGGGCTGCTGCCGAGAAAATGGTGGGGCGAAGACGGATCGATCGACCAGCAATCATTGATCTCCTCTGGCAGCTTGGCGAGCAGCGGCGAGAAGTCCGCCCCTACGGGCTGGCTCTCCACCTGAACACGCGCCTGCATGCGGATATCGAGCCTTTCATGGGGCTCGCGCACGAGGATCGAGGTTGCAGGATGCTGGAAGAAATCCGTGAAGTGGGATTGCTCGTCCGGTCCCGGCGTTATCTTCACCGAGCCCGCTATCAGCCTCTGCCGGTTGGGCAGGGAGAGCGGCATGAGGCGCAATATATGCCGCGCGCCGCTTGCCGGCACGTCGTAGATGTAGCCCATGTGAAGCGAGAGATCGTAGAGCATTCACATCATCCGAGGTAGGTGCGTGCCAGCAGGTCAGACAGCCGCTCCAGTTCGCGCGCCAGCTGCTGGTAGACTTCGCCCGTCATTGCTTCAGGCGTCATCACTGCCAACCCCGAATGCAGACGCATGGCTTCGCGGAAGAAGGGTGACATCTGGCCGTTGACGTAGGCATTCGGCAATTGTTCGACCTCGCGGTGGATCTCGTTCATCTGGAAAAGGATCGAGCGCGGATTAAGCGGATCGAGTGCGAGCAGATCCGTCACTGTCAGCCGAGCGGTATTGACGTTGTAGCGGCGGCGATGGGTCATGACGCTGTCGCCGATTTCAAGCAGCATGTCGAGCGCGCCGTCGGGCGCATCGGGGCCGGACATATGGCCGAGCAGCCGGGTCATGTGCAGGCCGCGCTCGATATAGCGGCCGAGCGACAGGAAGCGCCAGCCGGTGAAGCGGTACATGTTTTCATGCACGAGACCGGCGAAGCCCGCGAGCTTGCGCAGCAGGATCGTCATGGCATGGCTGGCATCGTCGCCAGGCTTTACCCCTTCCTTGAAGCGGCGTGCCGTCTTGGCGAGATCGTTCAGCGCAAGCCAGCCATCGGGAGAGAAGCGATCGCGGATGTTGCTGGCCGAATAGACGGCGCTATCGATGTTGCGCAGCAGGTTTTCTGGCACCGCTTGCTTGGTATCGATGTCGATGGCGGCAAGATAGGCGCTGACATCGGCAAGCAGTGGCTGGTTCGGATCGGCGGCTTCGGCAAAACGCCCGTGCCAGGCGCGCAGGATGCGCAGCGCACCTTCGGCGCGCTCGATATAGCGGCCGAGCCAGAAGAGGTTGTCGGCCGCCCGACTGGGCAGGCTGCCCGGCATGTTGCGGGTGAAAGTTTCTTCAGCCGGCAGAAGCGTGTGTGCCTCGACTGGCTTGTCGGAGACGATCCAGACATCGGCAGCCGAGCCGCCGGACTGCATGGCAATCGCGGCGACATCGTCACCGCTGCCGATGCGGGCAAAGCCGCCGGGCATGATCTGCCAGCCGTTCTCGGTGCGGGCAGCGAAGACGCGCAAGCTCATCGGCCGCGGCGTGAGCTTGCCATTGACCCAGGCCGGAGTCGTCGAAAGTGTTACGACCTCCTGGCCCACCAGCTTGTTACCCTCGGTCGCCAGCCAGTCTGCGATCGAATCGCGGGCGGTGCTGCGCAGCGTCGAGCCCAGCACGGATTGGCCGTTATCGTCGAAGAAGGGCATGCAGGAATAGGCCGGGCCGATGACCATCTTTTCGATATTGGCGGCGACATGTTCACGCTCGCTCTTCTGGCCGCACCACCAGGTCGCGATCGAGGGCAGCTTCAGTTCCTCGCCGCGCAGATGCCGGCAGATGGTCGGCATGAAGGCGAGCAGCGCTCGGGTTTCGAGAATGCCGGAGCCGAGCGCATTGACGATGGTCACCGTCTGCGCCCGCAGGGCTTCGACCAGGCCGGGCGTGCCGATATGGGAACGCTGATTGAGCTCCAACGGATCGGCGTAGGACGCATCGAGGCGGCGCCATAGCACACTGATCGGCCGCAGCCCTGCGACAGTGCGCACCATCAACTGATCGTTGACGACGGTGATGTCCTCGCCTTCGAGCAGCATGAAGCCGAGGTAGCGGGCGATATAGGCGTGTTCGTAATAGGTTTCGTTGGCAGGCCCCGGCGTCAGGACGGCGACGCGGCCTTCGGCGCCGCGCTTGCCGCCGAGCAGGGCGTCGCGGAACGCGCCGAAGAAGGAGGCGAGGCGATGGACCTTGGTTTCGGCGTAGATATCGGAGAAGGCGCGGGTTGTGGCGACGCGGGTTTCCAGCGCGAAGCCGGCGCCGGATGGCGCCTGCGCGCGGTCAGCCAGCACCCACCAATTGCCGTCAGGACCGCGGCCGACCTCGAAAGCCAGGAAATGCAGGTAATGGCCGCTTGCGGGCTTGACGCCCACAAGCGGGCGCAAGAACTCCGGATTGGCGGCAATCAAGGCCGGCGGCAGCAGCCCTTCGCTCACCAGTCGGCTGTCGCCATAGATATCGGCGATGACCGATTCCAACAGATCGGCGCGCTGCTGCAGGCCTTCGGAGAGAGCCTGCCATTCGCGTTCGTCGATGAGCACAGGGATATGGGAGATCGGCCAGTTGCGTTCGCTGACACCCGCTGTCCCATAAGCGCGATAGAAGACACCTGCATCGCGCAAATAGCGGTCGGCGCGGGCGAAGCGCTCGGTCAATCCCTCTTCCGTCATACGCGTCAGCGCCGAGAGGAAGTTTTGCCAGACCGGGCGCACCGCGCCGGTATTGTCGACCATTTCGTCGGCGACGCCGGGCAGCGGACGATAGGCAAAGACCGGCGCCTTGGCAGTGCCGGTCTTTACCTCGTCCCGTCGTTCCGTCGCCCGTTTTCTACCCATGCAAAGTCTCGTTTCAAATTCCCGCCGGACGCCTGAGGTCGAGCGTCAGCGGGAATTCCACCGATGCAGTCTCCGGTCTTACGGCATAACCACCTGCTGTATGCCCCCAAGGCTCGAAACGCGCAAGACGTCGCGCTTCTGCCTCGTTGCCATTGACGGGGAAGGTGTCGTAGTTGCGGCCGCCCGGATGGGCAACATGATAGATACATCCGCCGATCGAGCGCTGTGACCAGGTATCGTAGATGTCGAAGGTCAGCGGCGTATCAATGGGGAGCACAGGATGCAGACCGGAGGCCGGATGCCATGCCTTGTAGCGCACGCCAGCGACCGAGACGCCCGCCATTCCCGTCGGCGTCAGCGGTACGGGACGGCCGTTGCAGGTCACCGTATAACGCGACGGATTGGAGGTTTCGAACCGCACCTGCAGGCGCTCGACCGACGAATCGACGTAGCGCACGGTGCCGCCGATCGCACCTTCTTCGCCCATGACATGCCATGGTTCCAGCGCCTGGCGCAGCTCCAGCTTGCTGCCCTCGTATTCGACTTCGCCGCAGAAAGGGAAGCGGAATTCGAGCTGCGCCTGGAACCATTCCGGTCTGAGGTCGAAACCGTTTTCGCGAAGATCGCCGAGAACGTCGAGGAAATCCTGCCAGATATAATGTGGCAGCATGAAGCGATCATGCAGCGTCGTGCCCCAGCGCACGAACTTGCCATCGATCGGGTTGCGCCAGAAGCGGGCGATCAGTGCGCGCACCAGCAATTGCTGGGCAAGGCTCATGCGGGCATTCGGTGGCATTTCGAAACCGCGGAATTCGACGAGGCCGAGGCGTCCCGTCGGTCCATCCGGCGAAAACAGCTTGTCGATGCAGATTTCCGAGCGGTGCGTGTTGCCGGTGACATCGGTTAGAAGATTGCGGAAGAGCCGGTCCACCAGCCAGGGGAGCGGCTGGATGCCGCGACCTGGCGCCGGCACCTGAGCCAGCGCGATTTCCAACTCGTAGAGGCTGTCGTGACGGGCTTCATCGATGCGCGGCGCCTGGCTTGTCGGCCCGACGAACAGGCCGGAGAAGAGGTAGGAGAGCGAGGGATGGCGCTGCCAGTGCAGCACCAGGCTCTTCAACAGGTCGGGACGACGAAGAAACGGGCTGTCGTTCGGATTGGCGCCGCCAACGACGACATGATTGCCGCCACCGGTGCCGGTATGACGCCCGTCGATCAGGAATTTGTCCGTGCCGAGGCGCGTCTGTCGCGCCTCTTCGTAAACCGCCGTCGTGATGTCGACGCAGTCCTGCCAGTTCGACGCGGGATGGATATTGACTTCGATAACGCCCGGGTCAGGCGCGACGCGAATGACGTTGATGCGTTCGTCTTGTGGCGGCGAATAGCCTTCGATGTGAATCGGCAGCGCAAGCTCAGCCGCCGCATTCTCGGCCGCTGCCAGCAGTTCGAGATAATGTTCGATCTTTTCGACCGGAGGCATGAAGACACACAGCCGACCGTCACGCGGTTCGACAGAGATCGCGGTGCGGACGGCGCCGCCGATTTCGCCGAGCGTCTGTTCGACCCGCGATTGCGAGCTTTCATCCACCTGGAACGAGGCTTCCGGCATGGTGCGGCCAGCTGGCACGATGACGTCAGGCAGAGGCATGCGCGGAATGGAGGGATCGGCCGTGTGGATATAGGGATAGCGTGACGGCGGCACATAAGGCAGCGTGCCGAGCGGCAGGCGATAGCCGACCGGAGAATCGCCGGGCACAAGGAAAATCTTGCCGCGGCGTGTGCGCCATTTTTCGCTGACCCAGCGCGTACCGCCAGCGCGCGCGTTCCATGCCTGTATGGGCAATATGTAGCCGGTTGGAGTCGTCAGACCACGCTCGAAAACACGAGCGATACGGCTGCGCTCCTCGGGATCCTTGAGCTTCGAATTGGAAGGATCAACGTTCTCCGGCAGGCTCCCTTCCTTGACGATCCATTCCGCCGGGTCCTCGTAAGCCGGTTGCACCATGTCAGGCTCGATCGCCAGTTCCTTGGCAATCGCATTCAGAAGCTTGCTGGCGCTCTCCGAGTCCGCACCGGTCTGTGCCGTTTCTTCGGCGATCAGAGCGGGGTTCTGCCAGATCGGCCGTCCGTCCTTGCGCCAGTAAAGCGAGAAGGTCCAGCGGGGCAGGCTTTCGCCGGGATACCATTTGCCCTGACCATAATGCAGGAAGCCGCCGGGCGCGAAGCGCTCGCGCAGGCGCCTGATCAACTGATCGGCAAGGTCGCGTTTGGTCGGGCCGACGGCGGCGGTGTTCCATTCTTCAGACTGGAAATCGTCGATCGACACGAAGGTCGGTTCGCCGCCCATGGTCAGGCGCACGTCGTCTTCCTTGAGGATCGCGTCAACCTTTTCGCCGAGTTCGTTCAAGGCATCCCAGCTTTCGTCGGAAAAGGGCTTGGTGATGCGCGGATGCTCGGCGACGCGGGCGACCTTCATGTCGAAATCGAATTCGGTATTGGCTTCGCCGAAATATCCGCCCGAGATCGGTGCGGCGTTGCGGTAATGCGGCGTGGCGGCAAGCGGGATATGGCTCTCGCCCGTCAGAAGGCCGGAGGTCGGATCGAGGCCGACCCAGCCGGCGCCGGGAAGATAGACTTCTGCCCAGGCATGCAGATCGGTGAAGTCGACTTCGGTGCCGGAGGGACCGTCGAGCGCCTTCAGGTCGGGTGTCAGCTGGATGAGGTAGCCGGAGACGAAGCGGGTGGCGAGGCCGAGATGGCGCAGCACCTGAACGAGCAGCCAGCTCGTGTCACGGCAGGAGCCTTTGGCTTTTTCCAAAGTCTCCTCAGGCGCCTGGACGCCGGCTTCCATGCGGATGACATAGCCGATCTCCTGCTGCAGCCGTGCATTGAGGCCAACGATCATGTCGACGGTCTTTTGTTCAGAGCGGTCGAGCGTGGCGAGGAAGTCTTTCAGCCGAGGACCAGGCTCCTCCGGCTTCATATAGATCGACAAATCCTCTCGGATCGTCTCGGGATACTCGAAAGGCCACTTCGTCGCTTCCTCTTCGACGAAGAAGTCGAAGGGATTGTAGACCGTCATATCGGCGACGAGGTCGACCTCGATCTTCAGTTCGGTCACCGGATCGGGAAAGACGAAGCGGGCGAGATAGTTGCCGTAGGGGTCTTGTTGCAGGTTCACGAAATGGTTTGCCGGGGTGACCTTGAGCGCGTGGCTCAGCACGCGCGTCTTGGAATGCGAGGCGGGTTTCAGACGGATGATCTGGGGACCGAGGCGAACCGGATTGTCGTATTTATAATGGGTGAGATGATAGATGCTTGCCTTAATCGCCATATGTCTCTTTGCCTAGCCCGCATCATTGTGCGGTGATTGCTGTTCCCATAGGCAGTGTGTGCAATGCAGCGAAAGAAAGCAAGGTGTCTCCAGGCACTTCGGAAAGTCCTGCAGTGGCATGCCAAACAAAAGCGGCGAGCTTTCGCCCGCCGCTTTGTAATCGATACCGTCGAAGATCTCAGCTTCTGCCGAACTCGTCGACGAGGCGGATGATGTCGTCTTCGCCAAGATAGGAGCCGGTTTGTACTTCGATGAGCTCCAGCAGGATCTTGCCTGGGTTGGCAAGGCGATGCACTTCGCCGAGCGGGATATAGATCGATTCGTTTTCGCGCAGCATCTGTACGTTTTCGCCGACCGTCACCTCAGCTGTGCCCTTGACGACGATCCAGTGCTCGGAGCGGTGGTGATGCTTCTGCAGCGACAGCTTCTTGCCCGGCAGCACGAAGATGCGCTTCACCTGGAAGCGCTCGCCGTTCAGCACCGAGGTATAGCCGCCCCAGGGGCGGTAAGAGGTCGGATGCGTCTCGGTGAGCTTGGCCGTCTTCTTCTCGCTTGCGAGCAGCTTGACGAGCTTGCCGACTTCCTGGCTGTCCTTGAGGTGGCCGACATAGACGGCGTCTTCGCTCGCGATGACGGCGACGTCCTCAAGGCCCTGCACGGCGACGTGCAGGCTGTGCGACATGACGAGCGAATTCTTCGTGTTGACCAGCGTCGTGGCACCCGTCGACACGTTGCCGCTTTCGTCACGGCTGCCGACTTTCCACACCGCATCCCAGCTGCCGAGATCGGACCAGGTGAAGGGCGAGGGAACGACTGCGGCATTGGCCGTCTTTTCCATCAGCGCGTAGTCGATGGAGATGTCCGGGCTTTTTGCGAAATTATCGGCGTCCAGGCGGGTGAAATCGAGGTCGCGCGTCGATTTGGAGACCGCCTTGCTGGCAGCCTTTTCTATATCAGGCGCAAATTCCTTCATCTCGGCGAGAAGCTGGGCGGCCGAGAACATGAACATGCCGGAGTTCCAGTAGAAGCTGCCGCTTGCCACCATCTCCTTTGCCTTTTCCAGGACGGGCTTCTCAACGAAACGCTTGACGGCATGTGCACCGGTCGAGAGCGCCTTGCCGCTTTCGATATAGCCATAGCCGGTCGCCGGTTCCGTCGGCTTGATGCCGAAGGTGACGAGCTTGCCCTGCAGTGCCGTATCGCGTGCCAGGCGTACGCAATCATAATAGGTCGCGTTGGCGTCGATCTCGTAATCGGAGCCGAGGACGTGCATGATAGCGTCCTTGCCGAAAAGCTCGGTGACGAGCGCGGCGGCGGCGGCAACGGCGGCAGCCGTGTTGCGGGCCACCGGCTCCAGCAGCACCGCTGCCAGTTTCAGGTCGAGTTCGCGGGCCTGTTCTGCGACCAGGAAGCGGAATTCCTCATTGGTGAGAACGATCGCCGCTTCATAGAGCTCGGGGTCGGCCACCCGCTCCAAAGTGTTCTGAAACAGCGTCCTGTCGCCGATGAACTGGATGAATTGTTTCGGGGCGGAAGCGCGCGATAGCGGCCACAGCCGTGTACCTTTGCCGCCTGCCATGATCACCGGGACGATTTTTGCCGCCATGCTTTGCCTCTCCTGGCCATCTCAATTGAAGCCGTCTGACGACGCACAACCATTGTGCGCCGACCATGCTCCTTCGACAATTTCCATCGCCATTGCGATGTTTTTTCTTAAAGCGCTAGCTCTGATACGTCGAGATCCTAAACATTCGACGACTTTAGTCCACAAGATCCACTGAAAGTGTGTCGCAGGCACCACTCTGCTTAAAAAAAGCATAAGTCATGGAAAGACTGCTTTCACTACAGATTAAGATAGCATTGCTTGTGAGTAATAATTTCAATGCTACATGGATCAAGCTTCCGCCCGGTCTTGCCGCTCATCCTGCGCCGGCGCGTGGTCGGGGCCGTTGCGTCTGTTGTACCGGATCGAAGACCAAAGCGAGATGCCGATCAGGGCTGCGCCGCCAAGGCCGGTGATGACTTCGGGGATATGCGTCAGCGTCTGCACGTACATGATCACCGAGAGGATCAGTATGGCGTAGAAAGCACCGTGTTCGAGGTAGCGGTAGTGGGCGAGCGTGCCCTTTTCCACCAGCATGATCGTCATGGAGCGGACATACATGGCGCCGATGCCCAGGCCGATGGCGATGATGAATAGGTTTTGCGTGAGGGCGAAGGCGCCGATGACGCCGTCAAAGGAGAAGCTGGCATCGAGGATTTCCAGATAGAGGAAAGCGCCGAAGCCGCCCTTCGCCGCAGCGCTCATCGTTCGCTGCGAGGCGTCCAGAAAGCCGGCTAGGACCTCGACGAGCAGGAAGGTCAGGAGGCCATAGATCGCGGCGTGCAGGAAGGTCGTCGCGTCATCACCGTCGAGCACCGAGGTGAAGATGAGGACCAGGACCAGCACAAAGGCGATTTCGACGCCCTTGACGGTCGCAAAATGTGCCATCCGCTTCTCGATGAAGCCTATCCAGTGCACGTCCTTTTCATGGTTGAAGAAATAGGTCAGGCCCACCATCATCAGGAAGGTGCCGCCGAAGGCGGCGATCGGCAGATGCGCTGCCTGCATGATCTCGGCATATTGCTCGGGCTTCGCAGCGGCGAGTTTCAGCGCTTCCCATGGGTTGATCCAGGCGGCGATGGCGACGATCACCAGCGGAAAGACGATCCGCATGCCGAAGACAGCGATGACGATGCCCCAGGTCAGAAACCGATGCTGCCAGACCGGCGTCATCTCCTTCAGCTTGTTGGCATTGACGATGGCATTGTCGAAGGAAAGCGAGATTTCCAGCACAGCCAGGACGGCACAGATGAAGAAGGCTGTGGCAAGGCCGCTGAAGGTGCCGGTGGTGTTCCAACCCAACAGCGCACCGAGCGTAAGGCCGCCGACGGTTACGGCAAAGGCCCAGCCGAAATAACCGAGAACGGATTTTGAGGCGGCGGGCGATTTCATGGATGCGCCTCGCTGGAAATGGAGTGGATATACCCGGATTGCGCGCATAGCCGCATACCGAAGACGGCATGCGGGTCAGGCATGGTCAAGCTCATCATGGAAAGAAATCCGCCGGCTCATCTGCAGGCGGTACCGACATCGCGAGAGCGCCGTGAAAACTCTCGCCAGAGGGGCCCGGCACCAAAGTTCAATCCGCTGCCGATGTCAGGAAGGCGCGGAGATGCTCCATAGTTAGTGAAGTTAGCATGCAGGTCAAGAGTTGAAATGATGATGGCTGTCCTTGCCCTCGATAATTGAGAAATTCGGGGAACCAAACGGAAAAGGCTGCGTTTGGCTTTCGGGTGTCTTTGTGACCATCCGCCGCCGCGGCGGGGTCTTTACCCCTAACAACAGCGTTCAACAGGAGGAACTCCGATGAGTCCAGCACCCATTCACCGCGCGCCGGAGGCGTCAAAACCGGAGCTGACGGAACGGCAGAAAAAGGCAAGGCCGAATACGCTTCGCCAAGCCCAGGTCTTGCCGCCTCATCAAGTGGATCTGACACTGCATCCTGTAACCCATGAGGACGTGCACGTTCCCGCCCACGTCAACGGTTCGGACCTATCCCGGGAAGCGCCAGGCGATGCAAATCATGGCAGAAAACAGAAAAATGCGCTGCCGCACTAACACAAGATGACGGCGGCGCGATGATGATGGCTACTTGTGGCGAGGCGCTTTGCCATCGGATGTAAAGCTGCCGTTGAAGCTCATTTCCGGCGATTTGGCCGTACATTCGATGGCGACCGGCTTGCCAGCGTAAGGATTTGCGAAGGTGCAGGCGCCCTTTGCTGGGACTTGATTTGACATATCGTTGCCGGCACCCGTCGCGATAACGTCGATCGGCAATTGTGCGGTGCCTTTCTGGTTGCCGGGCTTGATGCCTTTTCCATTGCCACGGAAGCCGAGCATTTTGCCGCCGGATGTGAAAATGAAAGTCACGGAGCCGTCAGGTGCGGTGACGCTGGCGAGTTCTGCCTTGCATCCCTTGGAGGCATCGAGTTTGCCGACCACGAGCTTGGAACATTTTCCGCTGACCACGGTGGCGCCCTGTGCCGGAAAATTCTCGACGGTAGCAGCTGCGGTCTGTGTGGCGACCAGCGCCGTCAATCCAAAAGCAATGCCTGCGAATCGCATAAGAGAGGCTCCTTTCAAGCCCATGCAGATTCGCCGATCAAAATGTGGCAGTCAACCCGAAGCGGTGCACAAGTCCAAAGCCAACAGACGGCGCCCGGATCCAAGGCCGGGCACGTCGGAGTCCGATGGCAGGAATGCCACTGTCGTAAAGTCACCGCGGCCGTTAGGCGACGCGTTTCAGTGTTGTTGTGCGGATTCCGGAACAAGCTCGCCGATCAACTGCAGCAGGGCATTCTGGCGATCGCCGCCTCCGGCCAGGAATTCATAGAGGGTCATGGTTTTCTCGCTGCCGCCATCGACGACATAATCCGCCTGGCGGATGACGTAGACCTCACCGCTCTCGGTGTCGCGGGCGAGATGGAACATGTACTCATCGCCATTGGGCTTGTGGTTCTTGTAGAACTGCCGCTTCATCACCGTCATCTCATCCTCCCGTATGATCGATACGCTGATATGACAGTAGGATGACGGCGCGGCCGGAAGTCAAGCGGCTTGTAGCGGGAACTTGTGTCGCAGGCTCCGTTCGCCCCCGCAATCGCCGCGAACATCAGCATGTGATTGGCTATCTTCCAAAAGACTACTATTCTCGACCTGCGCTCGAATTTTTCGGGACGCGGCTAGTTGGAGATCGAAGCACATGAGAATGATGTTAGCGTTGGGAGCAATTTTGAGCCTGGCATGCGTCTCTGCCGGCGAGGCGCCTTCGAATTACCAGACCTACCATGGCGGCATTCGTGCCGATAGCGATCCGGTGGTGCTGGCGACATATGAGAGGGTTCTCGATCGCTGCGAGCCTGAGGCTTATTCCTGGCGCCGTGGCTCTCCGGATCCCAACAGTACCCCTTACTGGCTGGCTCTGCGAAATTGCCTCTATCGTCACGGCTTTGTCGATCGTGGCGTCTACGCCTATCCGACGACGGCGGTTTTGCGGCATTTCCTGGATCGCTGACCGGGCTGCAATTCGCTTCAGGTCGAGGGGTATTTTTCGGCTTGATCCGCTTTGGGGATAACCGGACTCTGTCAACCGATAAGAAATGAAAAAGGCCTTTCGATTTCTCGAAAGGCCTTGCTTTTCAGCGAATTAGGATGGTGGGCGTGACAGGGATTGAACCTGTGACCCCTACGATGTCAACGTAGTGCTCTCCCGCTGAGCTACACGCCCATCCGATGGCGGCGCATAGATCACAAAACCTTGGTGGCCGTCAATAGGCTTTTTTTCGGTTTTGTGACGTTGCCGCCGAAAGCCTTACGCGGCAAGGAGTTTGTTGACTTCATCGACGAGTTCGCGGAGGTGGAAAGGCTTGGAAAGGACCTTGGCATCCTTCGGCGCCTTCGAATCGGGGTTCAGCGCGACGGCGGCAAAGCCGGTGATGAACATCACCTTCAGGTCCGGATCGAGTTCGGTGGCGCGCCGCGCCAGCTCGATACCGTCCATCTCAGGCATGACGATGTCAGTCAAAAGCAGCGAGAACGGCTCTTCGCGCAGCCGGTCGTAAGCGCTGGCTCCATTGTCAAAGGACAAGACCTTGTAGCCGGCTTTTTCGAGTGCCTTCACGAGAAAGCGACGCATGTCGTTGTCGTCTTCGGCAAGAAGTATCTTCTGGGTCATCATCTCTATCGCTAATCAACTTTGTCTTGTTGGACTCGTCCAGCGTTTAGGGTACCGCGGCGCCGTAAACAAGCCGTGAATGGTCAGCCAAAACGCGCCGTTCCAGCATTTGTTCGAAGCATAGGTGCATTCCACGAAAACGTCCTGCGTTTTCGCTGACCGGGCATCCGAGAATCCGAATACGGTGTTTTAGATTAAGGCCATTTCGCTCAAGTTACTATGGACTTGCGGTCATGCAACTGGCAACATGATTACTGCGACAAGTTGTTGACATGGTAAAGACGTTGATGTCCGCGGAAATGCGTAGTTTCGAGATTTTCGAGGTATTGGAACCCGCTTCCCAGACGATACCGTTTGTCTACAGTTCACCTCACAGCGGTCGCATCTACCCTCCCGATTTCATCGCCCAGTCCCGCCTGCAGGGCATCGCTATCCGCCGCTCGGAAGATCACTATGTTGACGAGCTCTTCTGTGCGGCGAGCGCGCTTGGGGCGCCGTTGCTGCTCGCCAATTTCCCGCGCGCCTATATCGACGTGAATCGCGAGCCCTATGAGCTCGATCCGCGCATGTTCGATGGCGCGTTACCCGCCTATGCCAACATCAATTCGCTGCGGGTCGCCGGTGGCCTTGGCACGATTCCGCGAATCGTCGCCGAAAACATGGAGATCTATGCGCGCCGCGTGCCGGTCGAGGACGCGCTGAAGCGAATCGACACGATCTATAAGCCTTACCACGCCACGTTGCGGCGGCTGATCGCACGCACCCATGTCAAATTCGGCTTCGGTGTGCTGGTCGATTGTCATTCGATGCCGGGCAATATCCGTATTGCTGGCAGTAACACGCGGCCGGATTTCATCCTCGGCGATCGCTACGGCACCAGCGCCTCGGCCGAGCTTTCGCGCGCCGCCATGCAGATCCTCGAGGAGATGGGCTTCAACGCCGTGCGCAACAAGCCCTATGCCGGCGGTTTCATCACCGAGCATTATGGCCGCCCGTCGCGCGGGCTGCATGCCCTGCAGATTGAGGTCAATCGCTCTCTCTATGTCGACGAGACGACGCTCGAGAAGCGCCCGGATTTCGACAAGGTCGCCGCCGCCATCACGCTCTTCATGAAGCGCATGGCCGAACATGTGGAATCCTACACGGGCGATCCGGCGCTGGCTGCCGAATAGCGATCACCATTCTCTCTAGCAAGCGTGGAAGGCCGCGGTTCTGCGCTGGCTGTTTCGCCGCGCCTTAACTCCAGACCCAGCAAAAAAGAACCGCGCTCGTGGCGCGGCTAAGTCTAGGGAGGAAACACCCAAGGAGGGTATTTACAGTCAGAAGACTGTAGCTGGATATTGATCTCGCACTGCACAAATGTCAAGCATTTTATTGCGGTGCAAAATATTTAGGCAAGTTTGAAAACTCTGCCTGATCGGCAGGCATTGCGCCCATTGCGTCATCATGCGGTTTGCTTCATCGGCTATATGCGCTATGGATCGCTCATCCCATCACCTAATCGGATTGACCATGCTCCCCGATCGCTCGTTCTTCTATCGTCTGGCTGAAGCGGCCAAGGCCGAAACCCTGCCGCGTTTTCGTGCCGGCATCGATGTGGTCAACAAGGAAGCCACGGGCTTTGATCCCGTGACGGAAGGGGACCGTGCCGCTGAAGAGGCGATTCGCGCGCTGATCGAGGCCGAATTCCCCGAACATGGCATTCTAGGCGAGGAGCATGGCAATGTCGGGCTCGATCGCGAGCATGTCTGGGTCATCGATCCGATCGACGGCACGCGCGCCTTCATCTCGGGCGTCCCAGTCTGGGGAACGCTGATCGGCCTGCAGAAGAACGGCCGCGCCGTCATGGGTTTGATCGATCAGCCCTTCACGGGCGAGCGCTATTTTGCCGATGGCAATGGCGCTACCTATTCCGGTCCGGACGGCGAGAGGCGGTTGCGGGTCCGCGATTGCGGCAGCCTCTCCAATGCGATCCTTTTTACCACCTCGCCGCATCTTTTCGCCGGCGACGAGCTTGCCAAATATCGCGAGATCGAAAGTCAGGTGCGCCTCTTCCGCTACGGCTGCGATTGCTATGCCTATGCGCTGCTGGCGGCAGGTCATATCGATCTCGTCATCGAGAATTCGCTGAAACCGTATGATGTCGGCGGCATCATTCCGGTCATCGAGCAGGCCGGCGGCATCATGACCACCTGGGATGGCGGCCGTCCGGAAATGGGCGGAACGATCATCGCAGCCGGCAGCCGCGCCGTTTACGAGCAGGCCCTGGCAGTTTTATCCCGCTAAGTCCTTCAGGCTTCGGCCTCAATCTCATAGGCATTGTTCTCGGCATCGCTGCCGGGGATGAAGGCGTGGATCGCGGCAAGTGCCTGATTGCGATAGACATCCCGTTCCTGCAGGATTTCATGCTTGGCGCCGTGAATCGGTACCAGCTGTGCGGCGCGGAAATAGCGCGACAGCCGCTCCTGATCGGCATAAGGCACGACGCCGTCGCGCGTCGGCGCGATCAGGACGGTCGGAATCTGGATCGAAAACAGATGTTCGGGCCTATCGACCCTTTCGATCGCCCGCAAGGCCTGCGACAGCCAGCGTGCCGTCGGCGGTCCCAGGGAAAGTTGCGGAAAGGCGGTGCCGATGCCGATGTTGCGCCGGTAGCGCTGCTCGTCCGTGGTCAACGGGTTTTCGGCAAACGGTCTTTCCTTGAACTTCTTGCTGAACTGCATGCGGCCCAGGCCAACGCCGCTGACCGCCCCGGAGAGGAAGCGGATAAAGCCGGGGGAGGCGCCGTGGCCGGTCAGGCCGATGAAGGGGGCGGACAGCACCATGCGCTCAATTCGGCTTGTAAGCCTTGGCGCGGCAGACAGGGCAATTAGTCCGCCCGTCGAATGGGCAAGCAGAAAGAAGGGCAGGCGTGTATCCGGCAGGACAATCTTGTCGAGGAAGGCGGTCAGATCCCGCTCATAATCGGAAAAATGGCGGATATGGCCGCGCAGCGGGTCTTTCAGCAGCCGCTCGGATCCGCCCTGGCCGCGCAGATCGAAGGTCGCGACCCACAGGCCCTTAGCTGTGAGGTCGCGGATTGTCTCGAAATATTTCTCGATGAATTCGTTACGGCCCTGCAGCAGCACAACGGTTCCCTTGGCAACCGGCTGCTCGCAACGGAAGACGGCATAGCGCAGCTTGCGGCCGTCGAAACTTTCGAAGAAACCTTCGGTGCGGTTTTCCGGCACCGGATTGTCTGCCGTGGAATAGAGGATCGAATCCATGACGGTGTCGCGCCTCGCTGACCAATGTCTCACCTCAAGGGGATAGCGCAGCCTCATAGAATTGCAACAGCTTTGTTGGCGGTTTCGCCAATCGAATCCGGTGTGCCTAAAGACGATAATCCTGCATCGGAGATTCCGATGGTGCCATCGTTTTTCTCCGTTTCATCTTCTTGAGCAGCTTTGCGAATGTTCGGGCGTGGTCATCACCTACTGGAATGAAAAGACATGCCAATCACTGAAATTGCGAATTCGAGAATTCTTATTGTCGGCGGCAGCTCCGGAATGGGACTGGCGCTGGCGCAACGCGCGCTTGCCGCCGGAGCCGAGGTCATCATTGCTGGGCGCGATCCAGATAGGCTGAAGCGCGCTTGCGCAGAACTCCAAAGCCCATCGGTTTCAGTTGAAACAGTCGATATCACGCAAGAATGCCAAGTCGCCGGTCTGTTTGAGCGCATCGGCCGACTCGACCATATCGTAAGCACCGCCGCCGATATTGAGGGTGCTTACGAGCTGCTGCCTTCGCTGGATCTCAGGGCTGCGCAGAGGGTCGTGGAAAGTAAATTCTACGGTCCGCTGCTGCTTGCGAAATATGGGTCGCCCTTACTCTCTGCCACGGGCTCCATTACGTTCACGTCAGGCATTGCCGCTTATCGTCCGGCCGCACGGGGGTCGGTGGTCGCCGCCGTCAATGCTGGGCTGGAAGGATTGGTTCGCGCACTCGCCGTCGAGTTGGCGCCCATTCGTGTAAACGCCGTTTCACCTGGCTGGGTCGATACGCCCATCTGGACGTTCGTTGCCGGTGATCGGAAAGAAGAAACATTGGGCGCCATGGCAAAACGGCTGTTGGTCGGACGAGTGGGACAACCGGAGGACATCGCCGATGCTATAAGCTTCCTGATGGGTAACGCCTTCACAACGGGAACGATACTGCATGTCGAAGGCGGACATCGGCTGATTTAGCGGATGCAAAGCCGGTGCTTGCGAACGCCAGTACAAGCTTCAAAGCTGGTGGTTGAACACGCCTGCGCCGCCAGATCATTACAAGCGAGGCTGTCCGCATCGGCCCTGGCCAGGGCATTTCACCGATTTCGCCACGATGGAGTGCGTCCGCAACGGCAAACCGCGGAACCAAGCTCGAGCCCGTACCGGCTGCCACGAGCCGCGCAATGGTGCCGATGCTGCCGACTTCGGCGGCGAGCTTCGGTGCCGCCGTTCCTGCCGCTTGGAATGCCTTGTCGAAGAGGTGCCGATAGACGCAGCCGACCTCGGTTGCCACGAAGTTCATCGAAGCAAGTGCTGCCAGATCGCTTGTCTTCGATGATGGCTTCTGTGCAGGAGGGGTAATGAGGATCAGGGGCTCCGTCGATATCGCTCGCTTTGCGAGGCGTTCATCGACCTCGCCCCTGTCAAAGCAGAAGGCGATATCGATCTCACCGGTTTCGAGCTTGCGCAATAGATCGCCGCTGCCGGCAATCTTCACCCGCAGATCGATATCGGGATGATCACGCTGAAAGGCCGGCAACCATTGCGGAAGCTTGATGGAAGCAATGGTCTCGAGCGCGCCGATCGTCACCGTCCCAGCCGCCGCTGCCGAGACTGCTTCAACGGCCGTGCGCGCCTCGCTGGCGATTGTCAATATTTCTTCGGCATAGGGTCGCAATGCCTCGCCAGCTGCCGTCAGCTCCAGGCCCGATCGCGACCGGATAAAAAGCGCCGTGCCCAATTCGGCTTCGAGCGACTGGATCTGATCACTCACGCTCGATTGCGCGAGATGGACCTCTTCGGCTGCGCGGGTGAAGTTCCGGTTCCGCGCGACCGCCAGGAATGTCTTGAGTAATCGGGGGTGCATCGAGCCGTGCCGTGCCAAACGAGTGTGACAAGCGTCATCTAATGCGAGACGACGCCAATACGAGTCAGGCTGCCACATCCCTTGTATCGACGTCAATTCGCTACGGGATGGCCAGCGGTATGCGCAATTTTATTGTGCCCTCGAAGGCGCCTGCTGCGTGATGTCGATCGCGTCAAGCCTTCGGCGCCGCGCCCCGTCGCTCCAGCGCGGTCTGGCGGATGATCTCGGCAATCTCGGGGCTGCTGCTCGAGAGCATCTGGAAATCCGATGAGTAGAGCGATAGCAGCGAGACCTCGGTCGCAGCGCTGACGGTTGCCGAGCGGGGCTCGCCGGTGATCAACGCCATCTCGCCGAAGAAGCTGCCGGAGCCAAGCTCCACCGGGTTCGGTGTGGCGACGCTGACGCGGCCCTCGACGATGAAATACATCTGATCGCCGGCTTCGCCCTTGCGGCAGATGATACCGCCCGCCGGCACGACGCGAGGTCTCAGCGCCCGTACGATCTCGATGAGGGCGCCTGAACCGAGCTTCTGGAACAACGGCACTCCCGCCACCAGCTGCCAGTTGCGCACGAAGTCCTGGCGGCGAACCTCTTCGTAGAAGCCGGTGGCGAGAATGCCGGCCCACAAAGCAAAGATGCCGATACCGCACATCATGACCAGCCCGGCAAGGGTGCGGCCGGCGAGACTTTGCGGGATCTCGTCGCCATAGCCCGTGGTCGACAGCGTCGTCACGGCCCACCACATTGCGAGGGGAATGCTGCCGAACTTGTCAGGCTGGACGTCGCGTTCGATGATGTAAGCGGCAAGCGCTGCGGCGAACAGAACGATGCCGAAAATCGAGGTGACGCCGATCAGGTTGCGTGCCTCCTTGGTCAGGACCCTGCCCAGCAGCCGGAAGAAGGTCGAACCGCGCAGCGGTTTCAAAAGCCAGATGGTGCAATAGAGGCTTTGATCGCGCCCGCGAATGAGAAGGAAAGCGGCCAAAGGGACCAGAACGGCAAGCATATCAACGGCGATTTCCGGTATCCTGCCGCGAACGTCCCTTGCGCGGTGCATGACCAGCGTCTCGATCAATTGCAGGACATAGACGGCCCAGATGCCGGCAAGCACGAGTTCTAGAATGAGCCTCGTTTGTCCGACGATATCAGGCGTCGTAAGCACCGCCACCGTCAACAGACCGATTGCAGCCAGAAGCGTATTCAGCGATGAGGAAATCTTCGAGAAAGAGAGCGCCGACATTTTATACCCCGGGCAATACCCTAGGGTGGGCAGCCACTTGCCCGAGAATAGGATGGCTTCGATCCAAACGTAAAGAGGCACATGGGCGCGCTATTTCCTCCATAGCGCACCTGGCATCCGTGCCTTGCGCTGTTATCGCTGGCCGACCCCAAGCGGAAAGCCCTTGAAAGGCTTGATTTCCTTCAGCACGAAGGTGGTCTGCATCTCCTTGATACGTGGCAGGCGACGCACCACAGACATGGCGAAATCGGCATAGCTGTCGAGATCGGCGGCCACCACCTGCAGCAGGAAATCCGCGTCACCGGCGATGCTGTAGCAGGCCACGACCTCGTTGAGTTTCAGCACGTCATGGGAGAACTCCTCGGCTTCCGCCTCACTGTGGCTGTCGATCTTGACCCTGATGAAGGCAAGGACGCCGAGGCCGATCTGGCGCCTGTCGAGCGCGGCCGTATAACCCTGGATCACGCCAGTTTCTTCCAGCTGGCGCACGCGTCGCCAGCACGGAGATGTCGAGAGCCCGACTTCGGATGAAAGCGCTTGGTTCGTCAGGCGCCCATCCTTCTGAAGGGCGCCGAGAATCTTCAAATCGATGGGTTCAAGGGTGTCTGGCATATCTAACCTCTTATCTGCAAATGTGAGGCAGATTCTACCATAGTCTTCGAATGTACGGCAATGAAAGGCAAGATTATCCTTGGCGAGAGAGATATCCTTCGATCCCATTCGTCAACAGCAGCAGGTCTCCATGCTTCCCGATATCCGTCTTGCCATCGTCATCAATCCGGCACTGCCGCTTGGGCTGATCGCCAACACCGTCGGCGCTATCTCTATCGGGTTGGGCGCAAAGTTTCCCTCGCTCGCGGCAAGGCAATTGACCGACAGGGAGGCTCGTACCATCGACATCAGTTCGAACATGCCCGTCCCGATACTGCAGGCGGATGCGGAAACCATACGATCTCTGTTGCTGAAGACCTTGCCGGTGGAAAACGACCGCGCGATCGTTCCCTTTCCTGCCTTTGCCCGCTCGCTGCACGATTACAGGGAGTATGAGGTGACGTTTCCAAATCGCGATCTTGCTGATGAGGCGATCGACGGCCTCGGGCTGGCGGGGCCTTCGAAATGGGTGAAGTCGCTTACTGGGTCGCTGAAGTTGCTGCGGTAGTGTCCGCAAAGAAAAAAGGCCGGCTTGCGGAGATAGAGAGATCCGCTTCGCCGGCCGAGCAAGGACTGAAGAAGAAGGGACGATACACTTCAGTCATCGGACGATGGTCTTCCGATGGTTTGGAGATTAGGCCAGCCAGCCTGAACGGGTTCCGAACCATCCGTTCATCTGCGGTTCACGCGGTGATTTTCTGCAAAATGAGGGTTGCGGCACTGGGGGCTTGAACTCCGGAAAAGTGATCCCCATCTCTTTTTCGCGGGTGCCAAACGGGCTCGCAGAACCGTCCCGAGGTCGCCCTGAGTGGGGTCATGGGACAAGAATTGAAATCGCAATTGTCGCTCACAGGAGGACTTCCATGCGTCACGTAGACTTCTCTCCCCTTTACCGCTCCACTGTCGGTTTCGACCGTCTGTTCACCATGCTCGACAGCCTTGGCCAGCCGGATCAGGCTCAAACCTATCCGCCCTATAATATCGAGCGCACGGGTGAAAACACCTATCGCATCACCATGGCCGTTGCCGGTTTCGATGAAAAGGAACTGAGCATCGAGGCCCACGCCCATGTCCTTCAGGTCAAGGGCGAAAAGAGCGAAGAGCCGGCTGAAACCAGCGAATATCTCTATCGCGGTATCGCCAAGCGTGCCTTCGAGCGTCGTTTCCAGCTTGCCGACCATGTCGAGGTTCAGGCTGCTTCACTGAAGAACGGTCTGTTGCACATCGATCTGCTGCGCAACATTCCCGAAGCCATGAAGCCCCGCCGTATCTCCATCGCGGCCGAGCCCGTGGAAACCCCGAAGGCCATCGAGGCCCACATCAACTAAGTGCGGCTGACGGTCTTGGACCGTCATGCTGGGCTGGCGGTCTCTGGCCGCCCAGCTCCTGATCCTCCCAAGATCAAAGAAGCGGCGCTCCATCGGGGCGCCGCTTTCGTTTTGTATGTTATCGGAGAACTCAGGCTGCGTTTGTCGCTTCGCCCGTTTTCGTTCCCGCCTGAGCCTTTGCAGCCTCGCGCCGCTTGGCGGCGTCGGCATATTTCTGGGCGAGCACCGCGCACGTCATCAGCTGGATCTGATGGAACAGCATGAGTGGCAGCACGATGGCGCCGATACTTTGGCCGGCGAAGATAACGTTGGCCATAGGCACGCCGCTTGCCAGCGACTTCTTCGAGCCGCAGAAGGTGATGGTGATCTCATCGGATTTTTCAAAACCCAGGGCACGGCTGCCGAACATGGTGATACAAATCACCATCGCCAGGAGCACCGTGTTTGCGATGATGACTGTGACGATATCGAGGACGGAGAAGGTATGCCACAGTCCTTCCACCACGGCCTCGCTGAAGGCTGAATAGACGACCATGAGGATCGAGCCGCGATCGACCGGCATCAGGATCTTCTTCTTCGAACGGATCCAGTCGCCGATCCATGGCTGCAGCAGCTGGCCGGCGATGAAGGGGGCGAGCAGCTGCAGCATGATCTGCCACAAAACATCCCAGGAAAAGCCCCCACCCTGGCCGCCGACCGAAAACAGGACGCCGACGAGCAGCGGCGTCAGGAACATGCCGAAGATGTTGGAGGCCGACGCCGAGCAGATGGCTGCTGGCACATTGCCGCCGGCGATGGACGTGAAGGCAATAGAGGACTGCACGGTCGACGGCAGCACGCTCAAAAACAGCATGCCGGTATAGAGCGATACGGGCAGGATGCTGTTCGGAACGATTTGACCCATGGCCAGCACCAGCAGCGGAAAGATGCCGAAGGTCGTCAAAAGAATGACGAGATGCAGCCGCCAGTGCAGCATGCCGGCGATGACGACATCGCGCGACAGGCGCGCGCCATGCAGGAAGAACAAAAGGCCGATGGCGACGTTGGTGGCAATGCCGAAATAATGAGCGCTGGTCCCCTGCACCGGAAAGAAGGATGCCGTCAGGACGGTGAGCACCAGCAGCATGGTGAAGGTGTCTGGAAGAAAGCGGCGCATCGTGCCTACCCCGATCGCATTGCAGTTTTTAGGATTACTCCTTGCAGATAGACCTATTGCGATACACGATGCAAGGAATAACAGTTATCGTAATACAGGATAAGCCATGCTTGATCTCACACAGCTACGCAGCTTCGTCGCCGTCGAGCAGATGGGCAGCTTCACGCTTGCCGCGGAGCGGTTGGGGCTCGGGCAATCGACCGTCAGCCAGCATATACAGCGGCTGGAAGCAGAGCTCGGGCGAAAGCTTTTGGCGCGCGATACGCATCGTGTCGTCCTGACTGGTGATGGCGAGGCGCTACTCGGCCATGCGCGCCAGATGCTGTCGATCGAAGCGGAGGTGCAGCAGCTTTTTGCCGGCAACAGCCTGCGCGGCAGTCTCCGGTTCGGGGTTTCCGAGGATTTCGTCACCAGCCAGCTCCCGGACGTATTGGAGGAGTTCGTGCGTTCGCATCCCTCCGTCGATCTCGAGCTGACGGTCGCGCTCAGTGGCGTGCTCTATGAAATGCAGGATAATGGCGATCTCGATCTGGTGCTCGCCAAGCGCCGGCTCGGCGATGCGAGGGGCAAGCTCGTCTACCGCGAGCCGCTGGTCTGGCTGGCGCGCGACCCGGATCGCATCCGCAAGCTTGCGGGACCGTTGCCGCTGATCGCCTTTCCCACACCGAGCGTTACGCGCGCGGTCGCGCTGGAGGCACTACGCCGGCAGCAGATGCCCTGGCGCATCGTCTGCACCTGCGGCAGCCTGAGCGGCCTGACAGCGGCGGCGCGCGCGGGCATGGGTGTTCTCGTGCAGCCGAAAAGCATGGCGCCGGCGGGATTGCTGGAGATCGCGCCGGGCTGGCTGCCCGTCCTCGAAGATGTCGAATTCGTCCTCGTGCCGCGCAAGGGTGCGGACCAACTTCTGGTTAACGCGCTCTCTGACGACATTCTCTCCAAGGTCCGGGGCCCCCGATCAAACTAACGACGAAATCGCCTATCAGCGATCATGGAAAGTCGTTTCCCATCATGCAGAAGGGATCCGGATTTATTTTGCCGGCTGATTTATTCTGCGCCCGTTTTCAGGCGGAAGTCAGCTTCCTCTGCTATCTCAGGTGGTGATGGGGGAGTTGCGGAGGAATAGCCGTCCGATGATATACGGTGCCATCTTCATTTCCGGGCTTGTCGCCTGCGTCGTGGCAATGACGATGACTATACACAACGCACCGGCATCCGATCGCGACGATCTATCGAACTTCGCAATGATCGCCCATCGGAATCAAAACTGACCCTTTCTGGCATTGTGAGCGCCGTCCGGCCATGAAGTCGGCTCCGGCGCTCTTTTCATGCGGTCAACCCAGGCAAGCAAGGAAATTTCCCACATCGGCCTCGGTGGTGGCGAAGCTGGTCACGAGGCGGATCAGCGTTTCATCGCTGCCGACGAGATCCGGCTGCGATTCCGGGATCGGCCATTCGTAGAACTTCGCTCCCTTGTCTTCGGCCGCCTTGGCTGCGGATTTTGGGATGATCGCAAAAACCTCGTTCGAGGCAGTCGGCCACGCGAGACGGGCGCCGTGAACCTTTTCGAGACCAGCGCGCAGCCGATCGGCCATCTCATTGGAATGGCGGGCGAGATCGAGCCAGAGGCCGTCCTGGAAATAGCCGTCGAACTGGGCGGCGATGAAGCGCGATTTGGAGAAGAGCTGGGCGGCGCGCTTGCGGATGAAATGCATCTCCTTCGCCTTCTCAGGATCGAAGACCACGATCGCCTCGGCGCACCAGCAGCCGTTTTTGGTGCCGCCGAAGGAGAGGATATCGACGCCGCGCTTCCATGTCATCTCGGCCGGCGTCGTGCCGAGCGCGACGAGGGCGTTGGCGAAGCGCGCGCCATCCATATGCAGCGGCAGGCTGTTCGCCTTGGCGATGGCGGCGATGGCGTCGATCTCATCCAGCGAATAGACCGTGCCGATTTCCGTCGCTTGCGTGATCGTCACGGCGGCGGCGCGGCCGTGATGCACGGCATCCTGCGGGAAGCGTGCAATTTTTGCAGCAAGGGCCTCGGGGTCGATCTTGCCCGCGTCACCCTTGACGGTTGCCAGCCGCGCGCTGCTGAAGAAGTCCGGTGAACCGCATTCGTCCTCGGCTACATGCGCCTCGCTGTGGCAAAAGGTGATGCCACCCGGCTTCTGGACGCTGGCGAGCGACAGGGAGTTGGCGGCGGAGCCCGTGGCAACGAAGAATACGGAGACTTCGCGCTCGAATATCTCTGAAAACTTTGCCTCGACCTTCTGATCCAGTTCGCTCAAGCCATATGCTGTCGCAAAGCCTCCCGCCTCTGCGAGAAGACGTTCAGCGATCTTGGAATGGGCGCCGGCCCAATTATCGGAGGCAAAAAACATGAAGGTACACCAATTATAAGGAGTGAATTGCGGGAGAGATAAATAGTGCGGGGCGGACATTACGCCAATGCAAAAACCTATCAAGCGCATGAGTTTGAAGAATGCATCACAGAAATTGATCTACGCAATCAACAAATAAAATGATGCGCTGCAGCGAAACTTTATTGCTTGATTTATGCAACAAAGGCAATCTTACGTCTTCGGTTGACGAAATTTTGCCGTTTTGCTCTTGCGAAGGCAGAAGCTTTCTGGCATAGAGCTGATGAATTAGGACAGGGTTGCTGTCCTATTTTGGCCGCCAAGGCCGAAGATGCGCTAAGGGTCCTGACGATGTCGGGATTTCGAGCTATAGTTACCGGGAGCATGTCCCTTCCAGCCTTTCGGGCAGTGGGCAATGCGGCGGTGGAATGGCAGGACGCGAAACGCTGACGACGGGCTCCACTTAAAGGAGCCGCGGTTCGCGGCCGGATCTTCACAATGCAACAGCGCAGTCGCGCGTCGGCCTCGGAAACGGACCGCGCGGGACGAAGGAGCGCCCGCGATGCGGGCCTTATCGGAGGGAAGACCATGACGAACAGGACGACGTTGACGAGTTTTGACCAGACCGCTGCAGTGAATGCTGCCGTGACGGCCAAGACGTCGAAACGCGCTGTCGGCTTCCCGCCGAAACAGGGCCTTTATGATCCCCGCAACGAGCATGACGCCTGCGGCGTCGGCTTCGTTGCGCATATGAAGGGTCAGAAGTCGCACCAGATCGTGCGCGACGGCTTGTTCATTCTCGAAAACCTGACGCATCGCGGTGCTGTCGGCGCCGATCCGCTGATGGGCGATGGGGCCGGCATTCTCGTACAGATTCCCGACCGCTTCTTCCGCGAGGAGATGGCCAAGCAGGGCGTCGTCCTGCCGAAGGCTGGCGAGTATGGCGTCGGCCATTTCTTCCTGCCGCGCGACGAAGCGCTGATCGAGCACTTCAAGACCGCGATCAAGCAGGTCGTGGCCGAAGAGGGTCAGGTGTTGCTCGGCTTCCGCGACGTGCCCGTCGATAACTCTTCGCTGTCGAAGGCGCCTGACATTGCCGCCACCGAGCCGCACCATGTACAGGTCTTCATCGGAGCCGGCCGCGATGCCGGCACGAACGAGGAGTTCGAGCGTCGTCTCTTTACCCTGCGCAAGGTGATCTCCAACCGCATCTATGCGGAATACGAGGGCGAGGAGAGCAGCTTCTACCCCGTCTCGCTGTCGAGCTCGACCATTGTCTATAAGGGCATGTTCCTCGCCTATCAGGTGGGCGCCTATTATAAGGACCTCTCCGACCCGCGTTTCGAGACGGCGGTTGCTCTCGTGCACCAGCGTTTCTCGACGAACACCTTCCCGTCGTGGAAGCTTGCGCATCCCTACCGCATGGTCGCGCATAACGGCGAAATCAACACGCTGCGTGGTAACGTCAACTGGATGGCAGCGCGCCAGGCATCGGTGTCCTCGCCGCTGTTCGGTGACGATATCTCCAAGCTCTGGCCGATCTCCTATGAGGGTCAGTCCGATACGGCCTGTTTCGACAACGCGCTCGAATTCCTCGTGCGTGGTGGATACTCCCTTGCGCACGCCATGATGATGCTTATCCCCGAGGCGTGGGCCGGCAACCAGCTGATGGCTCCGGAACGCAAGGCATTTTACGAGTATCACGCCGCCTTGATGGAGCCATGGGATGGTCCTGCCGCCGTCGCTTTCACAGACGGCAAGCAGATCGGCGCGACGCTCGACCGTAACGGCCTGCGTCCGGCCCGCTATCTCGTCACCAATGATGACCGCATCATCATGGCGTCCGAAGCCGGCGTTCTGCCTGTCGAGGAAGAGAAGATCATCCAGAAGTGGCGCCTGCAGCCGGGCAAGATGCTGCTGATCGACATGGAAAAGGGCCGCATCATCTCCGACGACGAGGTGAAGTCGGAACTTGCCAGCAAGCATCCCTATCGCAGCTGGCTGAACCGCACGCAGCTGATCCTGGAAGACCTGAAGCCGGTCGAGCCGCGCGCGCTGCGCCGCGACGTGTCGCTGCTCGATCGCCAGCAGGCTTTCGGCTATACGACCGAGGACACCAAGCTCCTGATGTCGCCGATGGCGACGACGGGTCAGGAAGCCGTCGGCTCCATGGGCACGGATACGCCGATCTCGGCCATGTCCGACAAGCCGAAGCTGCTTTACACCTACTTCAAGCAGAACTTCGCGCAGGTGACGAACCCGCCGATCGATCCGATCCGCGAGGAACTCGTCATGAGCCTCGTGTCGTTCATCGGCCCGCGCCCGAATCTGCTCGATCATACCGGCATGGCCAACGCCAAGCGTCTGGAAGTGCGCCAGCCGATCCTGACCAACGGTGATCTCGAAAAGATCCGCTCGATCGGTCACACTGAGGATCGCTTCGACACCAAGACGCTCGACTTCACCTATGATGTCGAACGCGGCGCCGAAGGCATGCCCGAGATGCTCGACCGCCTCTGCGAGCGGGCGGAAGCGGCCGTTCGCGGCGGCTACAACATCATCGTGCTTTCCGACCGTCAGATCGGACCGGACCGCATCGCGATCCCGGCGCTGCTGGCGACGGCAGCCGTGCACCATCACCTGATCCGCAAGGGCCTGCGCACCTCGGTCGGTATCGTTGTCGAAACCGGCGAGCCGCGTGAAGTGCATCACTTCTGCCTGCTCGCCGGTTACGGCGCCGAGGCGATCAACCCGTATATGGCGTTCGACACGCTGCTTGATATGCATCAGCGCGGCGAATTCCCGAAGGAAGTGGATGCGACCGAAGTCGTCTACCGCTACATCAAGGCGGTTGGCAAGGGCATCCTCAAGGTCATGTCGAAGATGGGCATCTCGACCTATCAGTCCTATTGCGGCGCGCAGATTTTCGATGCCGTGGGCTTGCAGCAGGAGCTGGTCGACAAGTACTTCTTCGGCACGGCGACCATGATCGAAGGCATCGGCCTCGAAACGATCGCCGAGGAAACCGTTGCCCGTCACAAGGCTGCTTTCGGCCGCGATCCGCTGCTCGCAAGCACGCTCGACATCGGTGGCGAATATGCCTACCGCATGCGTGGCGAAAGCCATGCCTGGACGCCCGATGCTGTGGCTGCCCTGCAGCATGCCGTGCGCGGGAATGCCGAGGATCGCTATCGCGAATTCTCTGAAATGGTCAACGAGTCGGCGCTCCGGATGAACACCATCCGTGGCCTCTTCAAGATCAAAGGTGCGGAAGCGCTCGGCCGCAAGCCGATCTCGATCGATGAGGTCGAACCCGCTGCCGATATCGTCAAGCGCTTCTCGACGGGCGCCATGTCCTTCGGCTCCATCAGCCGCGAGGCGCATACGACGCTGGCGATTGCCATGAACCGCATCGGCGGCAAGTCGAACACCGGCGAAGGCGGCGAGGAATCCGACCGCTACATGCCGCTCTTCGACGGCTCGCCGAACCCGGAACGTTCCGCCATCAAGCAGATCGCCTCCGGCCGCTTCGGCGTGACGACCGAATATCTGGTCAATGCCGACGTGCTGCAGATCAAGGTGGCGCAGGGCGCCAAGCCCGGCGAAGGCGGCCAGCTGCCCGGCCACAAGGTCGATGCTACGGTTGCCAAGACCCGGCACTCGACGCCGGGCGTCGGCCTGATCTCGCCGCCGCCGCATCATGACATCTACTCGATCGAAGATCTGGCGCAGCTGATCTACGACCTGAAGAATGTCAACCCGACCTCGGATGTCTCGGTCAAGCTCGTTTCGGAAGTCGGCGTCGGCACGGTTGCCGCCGGCGTTGCCAAGGCGCGCGCCGATCACATCACCGTCTCGGGCTATGATGGCGGCACCGGCGCTTCGCCGCTGACCTCGCTGAAGCACGCCGGTTCGCCCTGGGAAATCGGCCTTGCCGAAACCCAGCAGACGCTTGTCCTGAACGGGCTGCGCTCGCGCATCGCCCTGCAGGTGGATGGTGGTCTCAAGACCGGCCGTGACGTCATCATCGGCGCGCTGCTCGGCGCCGACGAATTCGGCTTCGCCACCGCGCCGCTGATTGCGGCCGGCTGCATCATGATGCGCAAGTGCCACCTCAACACCTGTCCGGTTGGCGTCGCCACCCAGGATCCGGTGCTGCGCAAGCGCTTCAAGGGCGCGCCGGAGCATGTCATCAACTACTTCTTCTTCGTGGCCGAAGAAGTACGCGAGATCCTCGCCTCGCTTGGCGTTGCCAAGCTGGACGAGATCATCGGCGCTTCCGAGCTTCTGGAAAAGGACGAGATGCTCGCTCACTGGAAGGCGAGGGGCCTCGACTTCAGCCGCATCTTCCACAAGGTCGATGCGCCGAAGGAAGAGACCTACTGGACGACAGTGCAGAAGCACCCGATCGACGACATTCTCGACCGCAAGCTGATCGAGAAGGCAGAGCCGGCGCTTTCTTCAAAGACGCCCGTCGCCTTCGAAGTCGACATCAGGAATGTCGATCGTTCGGCCGGCGCCATGCTGTCGGGCGCGGTTGCCAAGCGCTATGGTCATCGTGGCCTGAAGGATGACACGATCAATGTCACCCTGAAGGGGACGGCGGGCCAGTCCTTCGCGGCCTTCCTGGCACGGGGCGTCACCTTCAATCTGATCGGTGACGGCAACGACTATGTCGGTAAGGGCCTTTCGGGCGGCCGCATCATCATCCGCCCGCCGGAGAACTCGAAGATCGTTGCTGAGCACTCGATCATCGTCGGCAATACCGTGCTCTACGGTGCGACCGAGGGCGAGTGCTACTTCCGCGGTGTCGCGGGCGAGCGCTTCGCGGTCAGAAACTCGGGCGCGATCGCCGTCGTCGAAGGCGTGGGCGATCATGGCTGCGAATACATGACCGGCGGCGTCGTCGTCGTGCTCGGGGAAACCGGACGCAACTTTGCGGCCGGAATGTCGGGCGGCGTGGCCTATGTTCTTGATGAGAAGGGCGATTTCGCGCGCCGCTGCAACATGGCGATGGTCGAGCTGGAGCCGGTTCCCGAGGAAGACGAGCTGCTGGAGAAGCTGCATCATCACGGTGGCGACATCATGCACAAGGGACGCGTCGACGTCTCCGATGACATGACGCGCCACGACGAAGAGCGTCTCTTCCAGCTGATTTCGAACCACTTCCACTATACGGGCTCGACACGAGCCAAGGAGATCCTCGATCACTGGGCCGATTACCGCCCGAAATTCCGCAAGGTCATGCCGGTCGAATACCGCCGCGCCCTTGAGGAAATGGAGCGCAGCCGGATGAGCGTGGCGGCGGAGTAATCCGCCCCGGTTCTGAAACCAGTCGAGGGTTTCGCCTCGCATTGCGATCGCCGTCATGGCGGTCGCGACTGTCGAACAGCGGAATCGGATTTGAATTAAAGTGCCGGACAGGGAAACCGAGATGACCCCCAGGCACGGGAGCCGTGAGCTCCTCTTTTTGAGTGAGGAAACGAAAGCATGGGCAAGGTAACAGGCTTCTTGGAAATCGACCGGCAGGTGGCGAAGTATCAGCCGGCGTCGGATCGCATCCGGCATTTCCGTGAATTCACGATCCCCATGTCGGACCAGGAAGTGCAGAAGCAGGCAGCCCGCTGCATGGACTGTGGCATTCCCTATTGCCACGGCCCGACCGGCTGCCCGGTGCACAACCAGATCCCCGATTGGAACGACCTCGTCTACAACAACAATTGGGAGCAGGCGGTCCACAACCTGCATTCGACCAACAACTTCCCGGAATTCACCGGCCGCGTCTGCCCCGCACCCTGCGAGGAAGCCTGCACGCTGAACCTGGAAGATGCCCCGGTCGCGATCAAGACCGTCGAGCAGGCGATTGCCGACAAGGCCTATGAGCTCGGCTTCATCCGGCCGCAGCCGGCAACGGTTCACACCGGCAAGAAGGTCGCAATCATCGGCTCCGGCCCTGCCGGCATGGCTGCCGCTCAGCAGCTTGGCCGCGCAGGTCACGACGTCCACGTCTACGAGCGCGAAAGCAAGCCGGGCGGCCTGCTGCGCTATGGTATCCCGGACTTCAAGATGGAGAAGAACTTCATCGATCGCCGCGTCGAGCAGATGAAGGGCGAAGGCGTCACCTTCCATTGCGGCGTCAATGTTGGCGTCGATGTCAAGGTCGAGCAGCTTCTGGCCGACCATGATGCCGTGCTTTATTGCGGCGGCTCGGAAACCCCGCGCGAAGCGGGCATTCCCGGCACGACGCTCGCCGGCGTCCATGACGCCATGCCCTATCTGGTGCAGCAGAACCGCCGCGTCGGTCGCGAAAACATCGACAGCGTCGGCTGGCCCGCCGATCCGATTCTGGCGGGCGGCAAGCATATCGTCGTCGTCGGTGGTGGCGACACGGCATCCGACTGCGTCGGCACGGCATTCCGTCAGGGTGCGGTGAAGGTGACCCAGCTCGACATTCGTCCGCAGCCGCCGGAGAAGGAAGACAAGCTCGCCGTATGGCCCTTCTGGGCAACGAAGATGCGCACCTCTTCCTCGCAGGCCGAAGGTGCGGTTCGCGAATTCCAGGTGGCAACGCTCGAGTTCATCGGCGAAGACGGCGTGCTGACGGGCGTGAAGTGCTGCGAAGTCGACGATCGCCGCAAGCCGATTGCCGGGACAGAGTTTGTCATCCGCGCCGATCTCGCCTTCATCGCCATCGGCTTCCGCGGCCCGTTCACCGACGGCGTTCTCAAGGAAATGGACGGCAAGCTAACGTTGAATACCGACCGCCGCGGCTCGACCAACGTCGTTGCCAACGACAAGGACTACAAGACGTCCGTCGACAAGCTCTGGACGGCCGGGGACATTCGCCGCGGCCAGTCGCTGGTGGTCTGGGCGATCCGCGAGGGCCGTCAGGCCGCGCGCGCGATCGACGAGGCGTTGATGGGTTCGACGGTCCTGCCGAACTAAGTTTCGCTGTCCTCTCGCGCAAAGTTATTGAAGGCCGGGTTCGTTACAAACCCGGCCTTTGTCGTTACCGGCTTGCGGCGATGTTCCAGTTGTAGAGGCAGCGGTCGAGGCCGATGGCGATTTCGAGCACCGCGACGTCATGGTCTATCGCCGGCCCCTTCTTCGGGTGGCTGCGGTAGCGCTGCGGAAAGTCCGTTCGTCTCGAAATCGAGCAGACCTCCATCCATTTGTCGCCATTGTCGACCTCGATATCCATGGTGACCTCGGAATAGGCCGGAAGGCGATCGGACGGCACAATCCGTGTCGGCAGGTGGATGACCGAGGCGATCATCCGGCGGACGGGTTCCAATGCTGCGGCGTGATAATCGTTGCCGCTATCGGCGGTGAAGGCGCATTGGAATTCGAGCTGCCAGAATTCCTTGAGCCTTACATGTTTGCTCGACTGGTCCTGTTCCCGGCGGTAGGATTTGCCCGCCTGCCAAACGCATAGCGGCAGCCTCGTTCTCGAATGATTTCCGAGAAGATGCTGCATGTAGGCGTAGGTTGACGGCGTCGTTTCGGGCCGGAGCACAAGTTCGGCTTCGGTGTTCGACATTCGCTTCTGCACCCATATGTCCGAGTTGGAATAGGCATCCGAGACGAGATTTCGCGGCATCAGGGTTGGAGCCTCGACCCTTCGTATATCCCAAGCGGGGTTTGTGGATCGCAGGAAGCTTGCCACTTCATCGGAAAAGAAGCGGACGAAATCGTCGCGCAGTCTAATGTCCCGCTCTTCCCAATGAACGAGCGAATTGACGTTATAGATATTGAGCACGTGCCTTTCTCCATGGGCAACGTTGATGTCTTGAGGTGGAGGGCTTTACGTCCAGCAGCCGCCGGACACGCCAATCGCTCCGGCCGTCACGACTGGACGCGGAGACCTCGGCCGGAGAAGGCGCGCAAAACCGCAGCCTGCGGGCAGGTGCGGTAACGATTGATCTGATCTGCGCTCTTGGTGCTCATGCAGTTCTTCTATTGGCGGGGCGCTGCGTTGTCAAACCGCCTCCGCAACACCTACCGCGCGACTGATCCGGGCAATCTGTAGTCGTCCACACGGCCGACAGGCGCCGGGTCCATCAGACCCTTCTCGACCAGAAGATCGCGCGGTGATGAAGTCGTTGCGGCAGGGGCAGGGTTGCTGCCGAGAAGCTGCGAGCCGCCGTCGAGATCGGGATCGGAGAGGCTCATCGGCTGGGTGCGGGTGATCTTTTCCGGCTCTGTGCCCGGAAGATTGGCTTGCTGCGCCGGCAACGGATTATTGGTGTCGAGACGCGTAATGTCGGGACTTGCCTGATCGCCCAGGATTCGGCGTGCGGATTTCTCCAGATAGAAGGCGACCTTGCGCTTGCCGGCCGCCGTCAGATTGACGCCGTCGGCCGTTCTCAGTCGAACCTGCTGGCCGTTGATATCGGAACCGGTCACGATGAATTCGCCGTTCTGGTCGGTAAATCCATCCCATATGTCGATGAACTCGCCGCCGACGCTGGTGGTCTGGCTTTGGTAGATCTGGTTGAGCTTGACCGCGCTGGCGGTCAGCTGATCCGAGCCGAAGGAGGGCAGCCCGACCCAGAGCAGCGGAATATGACGGCTCGTTACCAGTTTGGCGAATTGCTGTACGCGTTCTTCATAGGCGAGGAACCATGGATCGGTGCCGTATTTCTCGTTGAGCCCATCGCCGATCATCTGCTGGCGGTCATTGGCGCCGATCATGACGACGACCATGGCCGGTTTCAGCTGGTCGATCATTCCGGGTAATTGCTGCGGCCAATTGTAATAATCCTGCCGCACGAGACCGGAGGCGACGTTGCCGCGGGACTGGACGACGACGCCGGGGGAGGTAGAGAAGGCATCTTCCAGCCCGGTTGCCAGGCCGCTCGCCAGAAAATCGCCGACGACGAGGATGGTTTTGGCGTCAGAAAGCTTTTCGGCGGGCGGCGGCGTTTCCGGCTGCGCGACCGGCTGGCGCGGCGGCGGGGTCGGACGCTTTCTCGGCTGCACTTTGCGCCGTGGTGGCGGCTGCTCCATGGGCTGGTCCGGATAATCGGGCTCGCGGGTGCCAAACAGCATGTCGAACAGGTTCCGCCGCGGCCGCTCCTGCGCTTCGGCCATGTTCGGCAAGCAGCCAAGCGCGATGACGGCGGCGAGGAATGCCGTCAGAACAATCCTTAGAGTTGCCTTGGTCGCGCGCGCAGGGTGTTTCATCATCGCTTCTTTTCCGCTGACGAGTCCGGGCCGCACAAGGACGATTCCATCGTCCGGTGGTCCCGGATTCGCTCGAGGCGGCCTACTTACGCAATGCTTTCAGCAGGTTCATTGACGGCTCCCCGTCCGCATCCATGCCCATGCGCTGCTGGACGGCTGATATGGCGGCCTTCGAGCCCGAGCCGAAATTGCCGTCGACCACGCCGTCATAATAGCCGAGTTCCTTCAGACGCGTCTGCAGCTCGAATTTCTGCTTGACGTCGAGCGTGCCGCTCGGACGGGGCCAGGATTGCTGCATGCCGCCATAGCCGGCGATCTGATCCGCGAGCAGCCCGACTGCCAAGGCGTAACTGTCGGAGGCGTTGTAGCGCTTGATGGTGAAGAAGTTACCGGTCATCAGGAAGCCGGGGCCGTTCGATCCGCCGGGCATCTTCAGCTGCGCGCGGTCGGAGGTGCTGCGGAAACCCTTGCCGTTGGGACGCACGAAGCCGAGAGCCGCCCATTGTGCGATCGTGTGCGTCTTGCCGGCTTGGGCGCTGCCGCCGGGTGGTACGACGACTTCATAACCCCAGGTACGGCCGGTATCCCAGCCGTTCTTGGCGAGGAGGTTGGCGGTTGTCGCCAATGCGTCCGGAATGGAATTCCAGATATCGGCATGGCCACTGCCGTCGGCATCGACTGCATAGAGCAGATAGCTCGTCGGGATGAACTGCGTGTGGCCCATGGCGCCGGCCCAGGATCCGTTCAGGTCCTTGCGGGAGATGTCGCCCTTCTGCAGGATTTTCAGGGCGGCGATGAGCTGCTTCTTGGCATAATTCGCGCGCTTCGGATCGGCATAAGCAAGGGTCGCCAGCGCGCGGGGCACATAATGCAGCCGATCGTTCTTGGCGAGAACCTCGCCGTAATTCGACTCCATCGACCAGATGGCTAGTATGATATTGCGATCGACGCCGAAATGCTGTTCGAGCGTGCGCAGTGTGGATCCGTACTTAACCGCCATCTTGCGGCCAATATCGACCGTATAGGGATTGACACGGGAGTCGAGGTAATCCCAGATTTGGGACTTGAATTCCGGCTGGTACTGCGCCTTTTCAAGCACCGTGGGGTCCGGGTCGGTTACGCCGGCAAATGCATTGCGATACGTGGATTGCGTGATGCCGCTCTTTGCCGCGGTAGCGTAGAAGCCCGCGATCCATTTCTGGAACCCAGGGTCAGCGCTGGCGTTAACGGGAAGGAATCCCGCAAAGGCGCCGAGCGCGAGCGCCAGAGCGAGACCACGAAGGGAGTGTTTGCGGTTTACGGTCATCTACAGCCTTGTCCATCAATCGTTGGATTTCGGTGCGGCGATGCGTGTGGCATCGGCCCATGCGTGACGCTAAACGAACGAAGTCAACAAATTCTTTACCATGGAAGCTTGCGTCAGTCATTATTTGCAAAACGGTAGCAAATCTAATCTACTGACCTTTAGAATGGCTTTGTGCCAACTGATTTAATGCCCAGGAGGTATGCGTGGGACAGCATAAGAAGGTTCGTAAGGCAGTATTTCCGGTCGCCGGACTAGGGACGCGGTTCTTGCCGGCGACCAAGGCGGTGCCGAAGGAAATGCTGACCGTCGTTGATAAGCCGGTGATCCAGTATGTCGTCGACGAGGCGATGGAAGCAGGCATCGAGCATTTCGTATTCGTGACCGGCCGCAGCAAGCACGTCATCGAGGATTATTTCGACATCCAGTTCGAGCTCGAGCAGACGTTGCGTCAGCGTAACAAGAATGCCGAACTGTCGCTTCTGAGCGGCCTGCTGCCGAAGGCCGGTACGGCAAGCTTCACGCGCCAGCAGGAGCCGCTCGGTCTCGGCCACGCCGTCTGGTGCGCCCGCGAGATCGTCGGTGACGAACCCTTTGCGCTGCTGCTGCCCGACATGGTCATGCGCGCCGAAAAGGGCTGCATGAAGGGCATGATCGAGCTTTACGAGCAGAGCGGCGGCAATGTCATCGCCGTCGAAGAATGCGCGCCCGATCAGGCTCATAAATACGGCATCGTCGGCGTCGGCGAGACGATCGGCAGCGGTTTCCGCATCACCGAAATGGTCGAGAAGCCGGCCAAGGGTACGGCTCCTTCCAACTTCTTCATCAATGGCCGCTACATCCTGCAGCCGGAAATCTTCCGTATCCTGGAAAGCCAGGAGCGCGGTGCCGGCAACGAGATCCAGCTGACGGACGGCATGCTGAAGCTTGCCAAGATGCAGGACTTCGCCGGCTATCACTTCCGGGGCCAGACGTTCGACTGCGGTGCAAAGGACGGCTTCATCCTCGCGAACGTCGCCTTTGCCTTGGCGCGTGACGACATCCGCCCCACCATCGAGGAAGACTTTAAGGCGCTCGTTGCTGCTCTGAAATAAGTGATCGAACTTCCGAATATGCTGAGGCCCGGCACATGCCGGGCCTCAATTCGTTTGAACGGAAGAATCATCAAAAAGCGAGGGCGGTCGTCAACGCTTCGCAGTCAGACCGATGCCCGCCTGGAGTTGACGGGTGCTGTCGCCAACGTCTCTGGTCGTCAGTTGATAGCCGACATTGCCGGTGAGATCGAGGTAACGGTTGATTCCCCAGGTCAGGCCGAAGGCGGCGTCATATTCGGTTTCATCGGCCGCGTTGCCATTGGAGGGGTAGTCGCGCCAGATCGTTCCGCCCGTCAGCTTGGCGGTGAGATCGTCGCGCAGCTGATGGGCCACGGTGCTCGTCAGTTGGTAAGCGGTGTAGCCGCTGAGACCGGCCGTCGTTGAAGGCTGGACCGTCGTCGAAAGGCCGACACTGATATCGGTGCCGCGCTGTGGCGACCAGGCGAGGCTGCCGTCGATCGTCGGCGAGTCGACCGAACTCAGGCGCGAATCGTCGAATTCCGTGTGTTGGTAGCCGAAGCCGAGCTCGCCCTTGAATTTTTCACCGAGGTCGACTTCGACGCCGCCCTTGCCGCCATAGCTCTGATTAGAGCGGGCATAACCGTTGCTGTCGCGCGTCTGGTCGTAGACGGCGCGCCCGAGATCCACTTCGACGAAGGGAATGATGGCGGGCGATAGCTCGTACCCGATGCGGCCGCGCCAGGTTCCGGCCGTCTGGTTGCGGTCGCTAAGGGTAACCGTCGTCCCATCCGAAAGCACGGCGTTGGAATAGACACTGCGTGTCAGCGCCACGGCCGTCGTGCCGCGCAGCAGGCCGAAATCGCGTTCCAGTGAGAGACCGGCCGTATATTGGTTGACGGCGGATTGTTTCGAGGCGCCGGCGATCGCATTCGGATCGCTGGTGTCCTCGCGGTAGAATTGATAGCCGGCGGTGACATGTGCTGTCGTGTCGGCGGGAAGATCCAGGCGCAGGTCGGCATTGAGGTTGACTGTCGGTTTCTCTTCGCCCGTGCCGCCGACGTTCCTCTGCCAGACGCCTTCGCCGGTGATGGTCAGCGCGTGGCGATCCCAATCCGATGTCAGGGTGCTGCGCAGGTCGGTCTGCAGGAAAGTGCGGTTGTTCTTGACGTCGCCGGTGCGATCCCGCTCGATATTGACCGACTGATTGATCGAGGGGCGCAGGGTAAAGGTGCCGAGCGGTATACCCTGGGCGTCTGCGCGATCTCGATATTGGCGAGCCTTCAGACCGTCGACGGCAGATTCCCGCTGATTCACGCGGCGCAGGTCGTTATCCAGCGTCGAGCCGGTGGTCGTGGGGTCGATGCCGGTGAGGCGCAGCGGCGCGTTCAATGGCGCGTCGCTGGAGGTCGATGTCTGGTTTGCCGGTGCGGTTGCCTGGCTGTCGGCGGTGGATGCGACGCTCGGATCCGTCGAGGAAGCCGATGTCGGGGCAGGCAAGGTATCGTCGAGGTTCTGATCTGGCGGCAATGATTGCGCATGGATCGGCAGTGGAAGGGCAAATGCGATACCCCAGCCGAGCAGGGCGGAACTCGCCCATGCCGTCAGCCGGAGGGCACCATGACCCGCCTTGTCCTTGCCGATGCCCATGTTGTTTATATCTGACCCTGCTGGAAATGACCTAAATTCTTACTCAAGTGTAAAGGCGCGTGGTTAACGGTTGGTTGCCAAGCGATGGCAACAAGAACGGGTTCGAGAATATTTGTCGGGAAGATGTTGCAGGCTGTCGCATCGCTATAAGTCGATCTTTGGTGGACAGATTTGCCGAAAAGCGTTAGGCCTCGCTCATGAACAAGAGAGCTGTAAGACTCATCGAGAATGGTGCGATCGAATCCGCGATGCGAACGATCGAGACCGAGAGACGGGGCATGGAAGCGCTGGAACGCGCACTGACCAACGGTCTGGCCGAGCCTTTCAGCCGCGCGGTGGAGATCATAGGCGATATTTCCGGCCGTGTGGTGATCACCGGCGTCGGCAAGAGCGGCCATATCGGCAACAAGCTCGCCGCAAGCCTGGCGTCCACGGGTACGCCGGCATTCTTCGTGCACCCGGTCGAAGCCAATCACGGCGATCTCGGCATGATCACGCAGCACGATGTCATCATCGCCATATCGTGGGGCGGCGAGAGCGCCGAACTGCGTGGCATCATCAGCTATTCACGCCGTTTCTCAATCCCCATGATTGCGATCACTGCCGGCGAGACTTCTACGCTTGCGCGCGAATCGGATGTGGTGCTGCTGCTTCCCAAGGAGCAGGAGGCCTGCCCGCATGGGCTGGCGCCGACGACATCGACGCTGCTGCAGCTTGCCATCGGCGATGCGCTGACCGTCGCCTTGCTGGAGGCGCGCGGTTTTACGGCCGAAGATTTCCGTACCTTTCATCCGGGCGGCAAGCTCGGTGCCAGCCTCTCGCATGTTGCCGACATTATGCACAAGGGCGACAGCGTGCCGCTCGTTAAGCTTGGAACCGGCATGCCGGAAGCGGCGATGACGCTGTCGAAGATGCGGTTCGGCTGCGTGGGCGTGATCGATGATGATGGTTGCCTGTGCGGCATCGTCACCGATGGCGATATCGCCCGCAATCTCGGCACCAGCCTTGCGGAGAAGCTGGTCGACGAGGTGATGACCCCCAATCCGAAAACGGTGAAGGAAACGACGCTGGCGACGAGTGCCATGGCCGTGCTCAACCGCCACAATATCTCGGCTCTGATGGTCATCGATGAAGCGCGCCGGCCGATCGGCGTCGTGCATTTCCACGATCTGCTGCGGATCGGCGTCGCCTAATCAGACAGGTTCGACCGTGAGGTCGCGGCCGTTGCTGGCGACCACTTTGACGCGGGTGCCGACCGGCAGGTCCGGCCCGCTGACGGTCCAATAGGTATCGTTCAGGCGAATGCGCCCGCGGCCTTCGGCAATCGGCTGGTCGAGTGTTGCCGTGCGGCCAACCAGGCTGGCGCCGCGCTGGTTCAGGAATGGCTCGTCGGTCGCCTGGTTGTTGTTATAGAAATAGCGGCGGCCGATGAGGGCGACGATCACCGCTGTGGCGGCGAAGACCAATCCTTGTACCTGCCAGGCCCAGAAGCTGCTTTCCCAAAACAGAAGCGACAAGGCGCCGACGATAATCGCGGCGAGCCCGATCCATACCAGGAAGAAGCCGGGCAGGATCAGTTCGGCGGCAAGCAGCACCAAACCCACGAGCCACCAGCTCCAAGGCCCGAGTTCGACGATGAGATTGTCGAACATGTCAGCTCTCCTTCGGCGTCAGCGGATTAATCGAAGGCGTCGTGCGGGTAGGGCCGGAACGCGGGCGGGGTGGCTGCGGCGTGCCGCTGCCATCGCCATTGTCGCCGAAGACTTCGCGGGCGATAGCGCCGATGCCACCAAGAGAACCGATAATGGAGCTTGCCTCCATCGGCATCAGCACGATCTTGGAATTGCCCGCGGAGCCGATCGCAGTCAGCGCTTCGGTATATTTCTGGGCGATGAAGTAGTTGATTGCCTGCACATTACCTTCTGCAATCGCTTCGGACACCACGCGGGTCGCCTTGGCTTCGGCCTCGGCCAGTCGTTCGCGCGCTTCGGCATTGCGAAATGCTGCTTCGCGCTGACCTTCGGCTTGCAAAACGGCCGCCTGCTTCGCGCCCTCGGCGCGGAGAATTTGCGCGTTGCGCAGACCTTCCGCCTCCAGGACCTGGGCGCGCTTTTCGCGTTCCGCCTTCATCTGCCGGCCCATAGCGTCAACCAGGTCTTTTGGTGGTTGAATGTCCTTGATTTCGACGCGCGTTACCTTGATGCCCCAGGGCTCCACCGCCTCGTCGACCACGCGCAGCAGTCGTTCGTTGATGGCATCGCGATTAGACAAGAGCTCATCAAGATCCATGGAGCCCATGACGGAGCGGATATTCGTCTTGGTGAGGTTGAGGATCGCGGTTTCCAGATTGGTGATCTGATAGGCAGCCTGCGCCGCATTCAACACCTGGAAGAATGCTACCGCATCCGCGGAAACGCTCGCATTGTCCTTCGTGATGACTTCCTGGGTCGGCACGGCCAACACCTGTTCCATCACGTTCATTCGCACCCCGATTGTTTCGATGAAGGGTACGATCAGATTGAGCCCCGGTTCCAGCGTTCGGATATAGCGTCCGAAGCGCTGAACTGTGTACCGATAGCCTTGTGGTACGGTCTTGATGCCTGCGAACAGCACCAGAACGACGAAGATCACCAAGGCGATCACAACGATGCTGAAACCACCGACTACCATCGAACTCCTCCATGGACGCACCCGCCTCAACAGGTTCGCGTCGCCCAAACCGCTGCCATTCGGCCTCCCTATGCTCGGTCGAGCTTATGAGGCGGCAGCTCAATCAGATGTGGTGGGTTAGCATGTTCTCAGCAAGTGAGGAATGGGGCTACAGCGGACGTTTTGCTGCGAGCCGATCAAGCAATCGTCGTCCGGGTCTTGCGCCCGGCGATTGATATTCATACCTTATATGGAATTTCCGGCTCCGCTGCCTCGCAGCCTTTTCGGGCCAAGCCATCGCGCATCATCAGGGTGAAGCTATGAACTTAGATAGGACCTTGCGGTCGGTTGTGGCCGTGCACGCCTCAATTCCGGAAGACGCCTTTACGGCGGCAACGCTCGGCATCCGCAGGGAAGGCAGTGGCGTTGTCATCCGCGGTAACGGCCTGGTATTGACGATCGGCTATCTGATTACCGAAGCGGAAGAGGTCTGGCTCACGACCAATAGTGGCCGTGTCGTGCCTGGCCATGCGCTCGCTTACGATCAGGAAACGGGATTTGGTCTTGTGCAAGCGCTCGGGCCTCTCGATGTGCCCGCCCTCGAATTCGGCGACGCCGACAAGGCCGAGATCGGTGATGAAGTCGTTGTTGCTGACGGGATCGGTCAGTTCGTCGAGGCGAAGATCGTCGCAAAGCAGGAATTTGCCGGCTATTGGGAATATCTGCTTGATGAGGCAATCTTCACGGCGCCCGCCCATCCCTCCTGGGGCGGCGCGGCTCTTGTTGACGAAGACGGCAAGCTTCTCGGTATCGGCTCGTTGCACTTGCAGATGGCGACGGAGAAGGGCGATAGCGCGGATATCAACATGATCGTGCCGATCAATCTGCTGATGCCGATCCTGGACGATCTGATCAAGCGCGGTCGGGTCAACAAGCCTCCGCGGCCCTGGCTCGGTGCCTTCTCAGCCGAAAGCAATGGCGAAGTCGTCGTCATGAGCGTCGCGGAGGGCGGCCCGGCGGCCAAGGCGGGCTTGCGTCGCGGCGACGTCATTTCCGAAATCCGCGATGGCGAGGTCGACGGGCTCGCCGATTTCTATCGCAAGATCTGGGAAAGCGGCCCGGCGGGTTCCGAGATCCCCATGCGTATATTGCGCGATGGAAGAGAGGCCTGGCTGCGCGTCAAATCCGCCGACCGCGGCAGCTTCCTCAGAAAGCCGCAGCTCCAGTAGGATTGCGTCGCCGGGATCAATCCCGGCGCTTCGTTCAAGCCCAGCCGAGCAGCTCCCGCCGCACCACCTTCTCCAGCACGTTCATGCCGTCTTCGCTGTCGTTGAGACAGGGGATATGGGTGAATTTATCGCCGCCATTGTGGTGGAAGGATTCAGCCGCCTGCTCGGCGATCTCTTCCAGCGTCTCCAGGCAGTCGGAGACGAAGCCTGGATTGAGGACGGCAATCCGCTTGGTGCCGTTTCTTGCAAGCTCTTCCACGGTCTTGTCGGTATATGGCTGCAGCCATTCCTCAGGTCCGAAGCGGGACTGGAACGTAACCATGAACTGGTCTTCCGATAGGCCGAGCTTCTCGCGCAGCAACCGGCCGGTCTTCTGACAGAAACAGTAATAGGGATCGCCGAGCTTGAAGTAGGACATTGGTATGCCGTGGAAGGACGCGATGATCTTTTCGGGCTGCCAGTCCAGCGTCGATAGATGGCGGGTGACCGAATTGGCGAGCGCCTCGATATAGGTCTCGTCGTCGTGATATTGCGGCACGGTGCGGATGGCCGGCTGCCAGCGCATCTTCTGCAGCTTCTCGAAGGCCTTGTCGTTGACCGTCGCTGTCGTTGCAGCCGCATATTGCGGATAGAGCGGAAAGAGCACGATGCGCTCGCAGCCGTCGTCCTTCAGCGCCTGAATGCGATCGGCGATCGAAGGCTGACCATAGCGCATGGCCCAATCGACCTTGACGTTGGGCAGGTCGCGCAGGCGCTCGGCCATCAGGTCTGACTGGTTACGGGTATAGGTGCGCAGATAGCTCTCGTTCTTGTCCTTGTTCCAGATCGTCTCATAGGCCTTGCCGACCTTCTGCGGCCGGGTGTTGAGCACGATGCCGAACAGGATCGGGTACCATTTCCAGCGCGACCACTCGATGACGCGGCGGTCGGTCAGGAATTCGCGCAGGTAGCGGCGCATCGAAGAATAATCGGTGCCGTCGGGCGTTCCGAGATTGACGAGCAGCACGCCGACCTTGCCGTATTTCACGCTGGGGTGACCGGGTGAAAGCGTGGTCAGGTCTGCTGTCATCGATTGAATTCCTCTCAAGATACGAAGCACTTCACATAAGAATAAAAGCCGGTCCGGGAAAGCCCGGACCGGCTGGAGTAAGCGAGACAAATCGTCTTACTTGGCCGGAATCTTCAACTTTTCGCCGACCGACAGGTGATGCGGCTTGATGTTGCGGTTGGCCGCCACGAGTTTGTGCCACCGGCTGGCGCTGCCATAATAGGTCTTGGCGAGATCCCAGAGCGTGTCGCCGGCGACGACGACGTGGGTTGTGGGTGTCTTTGGCGGTTCGTTGCCCTTTGCCTCCGGCGTCGCTGTTGCCGGAGCTGTGGCCGTGGGTGCGGAGGTCGCCGGGGTTTCCGCCGCTGGAGCTGAGGTGGCGGGTGTCGAGGCTGCCGGATCCGATTTTGCCGGAGCGGACGGTGTCGCGGTCGGGTTTGCCGGCATGGTGGTAGTTGGCGTTGTCACCGTGGGAGGTGAGGAGGCCGGAGGGGTGGTCGTGGATGAGGCGCCGCCACCCGTAGCTGCTGCTGCCGGCTTCTGCTCCGGTGCTGTCTGCGTGGTATCGGCGGGCTTTGCGGGTTCCGGCTGCGCAGCTGGCGCTGCCGCGGTTATCTGGGTTATGCGGCCGTCCGTGTAGGGCTTGTAGGGATTATGCGCGCCGAGATAGTCGGCGACCACCGATTCCAGATTGGGGCCGAAGTCATAGGCGTTCTTGCCGTCCTTGGCGAAGACTGTATAGCCGTCACCTCCGGCGCGCATATAGTTGTTGCTGACAACGCCGTAGGTCTTTTCCGGGTCGATCGGCTTGAACTCGGTGCCTTCCTGCACCTCGACTGAGACCAAACGGTTGCCCGGCGGCTTCGATTTGTCGAAGCTGTATTTGAGGCCGGCAACCTGCGGGAAGCGGCCGGCGCCGTCGTCGATCTGGCTGAGGCCGTTTTCGAGCGCCGCTTTCACGTCGGCTCCCGTGAGCTGGAAGGTCGCAACCGTGTTCTGGAAAGGCAGCACGGTCAGCACGTCGCCCATGCTGACGTCGCCGGCGCCGATCGAGGCGCGCAAGCCGCCGCCGTTCTGGATGGCAATGGAGATTCCTTGCGCCTTGGTGCGGTCGAGCATCGCATCGGCGACGAGATTGCCCATCGAGCATTCCCGAACGCGGCAGACTTCACGCGCGCCTTCGATCGGCTCCTGCGAATTGCCGATGATCTTCTTGCGCAGTTCCTGGATCGGTTTCGCCATCTCCTGCACGCGTGCAAGGATCATCGGATCGGGCTTGATGGAGGAATCAAGCAGGATCGGATCACCCTTGGCTTCCTTGACGGCGCCATTGTCGTCGAAGGTGACGACGATGTCGCCGAGATATTTGCTGTAGGACGCGGCCTGTACGACAGGCACTTTATAGCCGGCCGGATTGTCGACCATGGTCGGGTAGGGGCCGGCTGCCTTCGGATCGGTATTCGACAGGAGCGTATGCGAGTGGCCGCCGACAACGACGCTGACGCCGGCGATCTTGGCGATCTTCTCGACATCGCGCGGATAGCCGACATGAGTGAGCGCGATGATCTTGTTGACGCCTTGCGATTTCAGGGCATCGACTTCGGCGCTAATGGCGGCGGCATCGTCGGTGATCTTCACATGCGGGCCTGGAGAGGCAAGTTCCGGTGTTTCGGTCGTCACCGCACCGACGATACCGATCTTCTGGCCGCCGATATCGAGCACGATCGACTTCTTGATGCGTTCGCCGAGCTTCGACTGGTCGTCGACCACCAGATTGGCCGTCACGACGGGGAACTGCGCCTTGTCGAGGAAAGCGGCAAGCGGGCCTTCGCCATCGTCGAACTCATGATTGCCGACCGTCATGGCATCGATCTTCATGTCATTGAGGAATTCGACTTCGGCAGCGCCCTTGTAGGTCGTGTAGAATAGGGAGCCCTGGAAGTTGTCGCCGGCATCGAGGACGAGGACGTTCTGGCCGGCAAGCGCGGCGCGGCGCTGGTCGATGATGGTCTTCAGCCGGGCTGCGCCGCCGAAGCACTCATTCTTGGCTTCTTCTTCTGCGGAGCACGTCGCGTCGAACTTGTTGATCGACTCCACGCGCGAATGGAAATCGTTGAAGTGCAGGATGTTGAGCTGATAGTCCGCGAAGGCGGCGCTGGTGCTCAGCGCCAGCAGCGTGGCGGCCAAAAGACCCACTCCGAAGGGCTGCTTCATCTGTTTCTCCTGTTGGTCATTGCAATCCGGCCCGCCAATGCCCGAGGCGGTCCCCCATGCCGATGTTTCCATCCCGGCGGAGCGAGCGCAAGTAAAAGCTGTTGGCTTCATTCGGATTTTACAAAGAAGCGAAATGGCCCGCCAGATCAGGCGCAGGCTTCGACGGAGGCTGCACCATAGGATTCGCGCAGCGCCGCAGCGGCATTCCAGCCAACGGAGCAGAAGACGAGCGCACAACAGAGGAAGGCGACAAGATGCAGGCGCCGATTCCGCCTCCGGTAAAGCAGGATGGCGCCGACCCCGTAGACGAGCAAAGCCGGTATGGCGAAGAGGAGGACGCTTGCTGGGCCGTCGCAATCAAGGGCGTCGATGCCCTGAGCCCGATAGCTGTTTACAGGGAGGACCGTCGCCATAATGGCGACGGGCAATGCCGCGACAAGTGCCAGATAGAGGATCAGCATGCCGCGCATGATGTCTTATCCGTCCATCGGGTCTCTATCAGCCCTGGCGATTGAGCGAGAAGTGCCCACCGGTTTCGGAGGTGCAATTGAGCTGGCTGGGATTGGCCAGGAAGCAATTCACCTTCGATGATGTGCGCTTGATGTTCGAATAGAGGTTGATCTGGATCACGCCGGATGGATCGGTCGTATAGGTTCCCGAGGCCATCTGCTGGTTCGTGCCATCAGTGGTATGCGTTTCGAATCGGCCGCCATTGAAGGTCGAATTCAGGCCGTTCGAATCAGCCCAGCTTCCTTCCACCGAATTCATGCGCGGCTGGGAGCCACCCGGGTTCATCCCCATCGGCGGCGGTCTGGAGCCGCCGAAATCGACGCAGGCGGAGAGGGCCGCGGCGGCGGCAACGAGGGCAAGAACGGTTCTCATCTTCATAAATATCTCCCGCGAATGAAGGCGGTCTAAAGGCGTATCGGTTGCAAGGAAGATGCCGCGACCATCGGGCTAAAGCAAGACGCTCCAGGCGATCTGCTTGATTTATCTGGCTTGCGTAACAAAAATGCCCGCACGACTTGTGCGGGCATTCGGGTCTGGCATCAAGCTGACACGATACCCTCAGCGAACTAGAATGTTCCGGAACTGCCAGGGGTCTTTGGTGTCGATGTCTTCCGGGAAGAGGCCCGGACGGCCGTCGAGCGGGGTCCAGTCGGTGTAGTGACCTTCGACCGGGCCGAGATAGGGCAGCTGCACTTCGAGGCAGCGCTTGTAATCGATTTCGTCGGCTTCCACGATGCCGGCCTTCGGGTTTTCCAGCGCCCAGACCATGCCGGCGAGCACGGCTGACGTCACCTGCAGACCGGTGGCGTTCTGGTAGGGAGCGATGCGGCGGGTCTCTTCGAGAGACAGGCGCGAGCCGTACCAGTAGGCATTCTTGGCATGGCCGTAAAGCAGCACGCCGAGTTCGTCGATGCCGTCTTCCAGCTCGTCCTCGTCGAGAACGTGATGGACCGGCTGCGGCGTGCCGCCATTGCCGAACATCTCGTGGAGCGAGAGCACGGCGTCATTGGCCGGATGATAGGCGTAATGGCAGGTCGGGCGGAAAGTGACTTCGCTGTCCTTGTCGCGGACGGTGAAATAGTCGGCGATCGAGATCGACTCGTTATGGGTGACGAGGAAGCCGTATTGCGGGCCGGGGGTCGGGCACCACGTGCGCACACGGGTATTGGCGCCCGGCTGCTCCAGATAGATGGCGGCCTTGCAGCCCTTCTTGTGCTTCTTGGCGTTCTTCGGCATCCATTCTTCATGGGTGCCCCAGCCGAGTTCGGCCGGCTGCAGACCTTCGGAAATGAAGCCTTCTACGGACCAGGTGTTCCAGAAGACGTTGAGCGGCTTCGGATGCTTGGTGCGCTGCGTGTCGCGCTCGGCGATGTGAACGCCCTTGACGCCGACCTTCTTCATCAGCTTTGCCCAGCCTTCGCGATCGTGCTGATCCGGCTCTTCGAACTTCAGGCCGATATCCTTGGCGAGATTGACGAGCGCCTGCTTGACGAACCAGGAGACCATGCCCGGATTGGCGCCGCAGGTAGAAACGGCCGTCGCGCCACCTGGGTTCTTTTCCTTCTCCTTGCGCATGGTTTCGCGCAGGGCATAGTTGGTGCGGTCGGCGTTCTTCAGGCCCTTGTCGAAGTAGAAGCCGAGCCAGGGCTCGACAACGGTGTCGATATACAGAACGTCGAGCTTGCGGCACAGCTTGACCAGGTCGAGTGAGCCGGTATCGACCGAGAGGTTGACGCAGAAGCCCTGGCCGCCGCCTTCCGTAAGAAGCGGCTTCAGGAGATCCTTGTAATTGTCCTTGGTGACATGGGCCTGGATATGGCGGACGCCATGCTTTTCCAGGATCGCCAGGTGCTCGGCATCCATCTGCGGGTCAATGACGACCATCCGGCTCTTGTCGAATTTGAAATGGCGCTCGATCAGGGGCAGGGTGCCACGGCCAATGGAGCCAAAGCCGATCATCACGATCGGACCGGTAATTTCGGCATATACCGGATAGTTGTGTTTCGTCATTCTTTTCTCCTTCGAAAGGCGGGACGCCGTTCGGTTCACGAAATTCAATTAGAGTTTACGCGAAAGCGCTGGCAGAGTTTGCGCGAAAACGCGAGGTGAGCGGCTCTAATCATAATTTGATGTCACAATAAAGAGCTGTTGAGGGTTAGCCGGGCAAAGTCAAGTGGAGGGCAACATACACGCCATATGCGACGAGTTTGTTGCCCTCAAGGTTGGTTTTCGCTGACATAAACGGAATGGGGCAGCAGGCAAGCGCCTTCCGCCGCTTAGGCCTTCAGGCCTTCCAACCCGTCGACGACGGTGGTGAGGGCGATTTCCTGGACTTCGTAAATGGCGACACCGTGGATCGTGAAGGGGTCGGCCGCGACATAGGCTTCAAGTTCCACCCGCTCGCCACGAGCGAAGATGACGCCGCCTGTGCGCGGTACCTTGCGGCCGGAAGCGAGGAACCAGCCCCTGGCATAGCCCTCCTGCACCCAGGCCATATGCGGCTGCATGTGCTTGTCGGCTTCGTCATTGCCCTTGAGGTAGGTGAGCGAGAGAATGAACATGCAATCAATTCCATAGGAGTTGTGCGCGGATCAGGCCGCGCAGGGAGTTTCCGACATAAAGGGGGCGATCTTTCAGGTCGTCGAGCCGGATGCGGCCGACGCGGGCCTTGCGCTGGCAGATGAGTTCGGTGCGCAGGACGCCGGCAAGCAGACCGGCCGATATTGGAGGGGTTCTGAGCAGGTCCGCGCTGTCCTCAAGGAAGACCGAGGTGATCGTTCCCTCGCACACCTCGTCCTTCTCATTCAGGAGCAGGACTTCATCGGCCTCGTCTGGCCGGCATTCCGCGCGGGCTGCTTCATAGATGCCACGTCGCGTGGTTTTAAAACGCAGCAGCTTGTCGGAGGAATCGAGCCGGGTCGCAGCGATGCGCAAGCGCCAGACGGTGTCAGGCAAAAGCGGGACAAACGGCGCCGTCGTCACTTCCGCTTGCCCTTCGCGGTCCAGAGTGAGGCGAACTCTCAAAGGTGCGGCAGCGCCGGCAACCGCCTGTTCCAGTTTTCCAAGCACGTTCTTCGGGGCTGCAAAGCCTAAACGGCGGATGGAACGCTGCAGCCGCGCAAGATGCAGGCGCAGGCGCACGAAACCGGTTTCCGGCTCGAAGCGCAGCGTCTCGATGAGGGAAAAATTCTCTACCGGTCGATCCATCTATCCCCCACGGCGAAGCGCGCCTTGAGGAGGCACTCCTCATATTCCGCTTCCGCCGTCGAATCGAAGACGATGCCCCCACCGACATTGAACACCGCGCGGCCGTCTTCGAAAAGCGTGATCGTGCGGATCGCCACCGAAAAGCGCATGGCTCCATCGGGCGAGATCAGGCCGATCGCGCCGCAATAGGCGTCGCGCGGGCCGTCTTCGAGATCGTGCAGGATTTCCATCGCCCGTATTTTCGGCGCACCGGTGATCGAGCCGCAGGGAAAAAGTGCGGTAAGGATATCGCGGATCGATATGCCCGGACGCAGCTTCGCCTGGACATGGCTGACCATCTGATGGAGCGTGGGATAGGTCTCGATCTCGAAGAGCTTCGGCACGTCAAGTGTGCCGACCTCGGTGATGCGCGAGATATCGTTGCGCAGGAGGTCGACGATCATACGGTTTTCGGCCTGCGTCTTTTCGTCGGCAAGCATGGCGGCGATAATGCGCTCGTCCTCGGCGGCATTCGCACCGCGCTTGGCCGTGCCTTTCATCGGATGCGTCTCGATCCAGCCGTTCTCGTCCGTGCGGAAGAAAAGCTCCGGCGAGCGCGACAGGATGATCGGACCGCCGAGATCGACGAGTGCGCCGTATTTCACCGGCTGCCGTTCGATCAGCGACCAGAAGGCGGCGCGGGGATCACCGTTCCATCGCGCATGGATCGGCATGGTAAGGTTTGCTTGATAGCAGTCGCCAAGGCGCAAATGCAGATGCAGCCTGTCGAAGCGCTCCTGATAGGTCTCGAAATTCCAGGCCGCTTTCGGCTCTGTCAGTAATTCCTGGTTTTCCATGCGCTTGGCTGGTTGGCAGAGCGGGTGGTCGCCCGCAGCAGGGCCGTCGAAAACGCCGAAGCAGAGCAGGGGCGTTTCCCTGTTCTCCTCGGCGAAAGGGACGAGTTTTTCCTCGAAGAGATGGCCGGCGTCATAGGCGATATAGCCGGCAAGCCATTGTCCTTGCCGCTTGGCCTCCTCCATCCGATCGAGGGCATCGAAAAATTGCGCGCGTGTATGGGCGATAATGATCTCGGCCGGTTCGGCGAAGATCATCATCTGTCCTGTGCTGTCGTCCCTGAAGAGGACGTAGGGTATGGCATCGACCATGCGCGGATTTCGATCAGGTTCTCGTTATATTGATTGTCAGGCTTTAGTTGTGCCTACCGCAACCAGGCGTATGGCCCCTCACCCTAGCCCTCTCCCCGCAGGCGGGGAGAGGGGATCGATCCGACATTGCCGCGCCATTCGCGCCCAAATGATGCGAAGGCTGAGCCGCGGCTCCTTCTCCCCGCATAGGCGGGGAGTGGGTTGGGGTGAGGGGCCATGCGCGCGGTTGCGGCAATGGCAGACATGCCTGACCTGCTCCTACGAGCAGACGGGATTTCAGTTCTTATCTAACGCTTCCAACTCATCGATCAGCCCTTCGATCATCGACAGGCCCTTGCTCCAGAACGACGGATCGGTCGCGTCGAGGCCAAAAGGCTTCAGAAGCTCAGAGTGGTGCTTGGTGCCGCCGGCCTTCAGGAGCTCGAAATACTTGTCCTGGAAGCCCTTTTCGGCGTTCTGGTAGACCGCATAGAGCGAGTTTACCAGGCAATCGCCAAAGGCATAGGCATAGACGTAGAAAGGCGAGTGGATGAAGTGGGGGATATAGGCCCAATAGGTCTCATAGCCCTCGGAGATCTTGATCGCCGGGCCTAGGCTCTCTTCCTGCACGGAGAGCCACAGCTCGCCGATATTGTCCGATGTCAGTTCGCCATTCTTGCGGGCGGTATGCACCTTGCGCTCGAATTCGTAGAAGGCGATCTGGCGCACGACCGTATTGATCATGTCCTCGACCTTCTGGGCGAGCATGGCCTTGCGTTCGCGCTTGTCGGTAGTCTTGTCGAGGAGCGCGCGGAAGGTCAGCATCTCGCCGAAGACGGATGCGGTTTCCGCCAATGTCAGCGGCGTCTGGCACATCAGCGCCCCCTGGCCGCCGGCCAGCACCTGATGCACGCCGTGGCCGAGCTCATGCGCCAGCGTCATGACATCGCGTGGCTTGCCCATGTAATTGACGAGGACATAGGGATGGGCTGACGGGACGGTCGGATGCGCGAACGCACCGGGCGCCTTGCCGGGACGTACCGGCGCGTCGATCCATTCCTCATCGAAAAAGCGCTTGGCGATCGCAGCCATTTCAGGCGCGAAATTGCCGTAGGCCGAAAGAACCGTGTCCTTCGCATCGGTCCAGGGGATCAGTGCATTTGGCGTTTCCGGCAGCGGCGCGTTACGATCCCAGAAATTCATCTGCTCCATGCCGAGCCATTTGGCTTTCATCTTGTAATAACGATGCGACAGGCGCGGATAGGCGTCGCGCACGGCGGCTGCCAAGGCATCGACGACCTCGCGCTCGACGCGGTTGGCGAGATGCCTGCTATCGGCAATATCCTCGAAACCGCGCCAACGGTCGGAAATTTCCTTATCCTTGGCGAGCGTATTGGTGATCAGCGTGAAGGTGCGCAGGTTCGCCTTGAAGGTTTCGGCAAGTGCCATGGCCGCCTTGCGACGCACTTCAGGGTCCTGCTCCTGCAGCATGTTCAAGGCCACTTCCAACGGCTGCTTCTCGCCGTCGATCTCGAAGCGCAGTTCTGCCATCGTCTCGTCGAACAGTCGGTTGAAGGCGGCAGCGCTCGTCATCGACTTTTCCAGGAACAACTGCTCGAGCTTGTCGTCGAGCTGATGCGGCTTGTCCTTGCGCAGATCGACGATCCACGGGCGGTAGTGACCGGCGGTGGCGTCGTTCACCATGCAGGCATCCATGATTGCGTCGTCGATGCGGTTCAATTCCAGCGGAAAGAACAGCAGGTGCGCGGCGTAGTCCGTCAGTTTTGCCTGGACGTCGCCATAGAGCTTGCCGTTGGCCGGATCGATGGTGTTCGTGAAATAGGTGAGCCCGGCATAGGAGCCGAGGCGGCCCATGATATCGTCAAGCGCCTCATACTCCTTGATGGCGGCGCCGATGCCGGCATCACCCGATTTGGCGGCGGCTTCGGTCAGCTTGCCTTTCCACTTTTCCTCGAAGGCAATGGCCAGCTTGCGGGCCTTTTCGATGTCTCCAAGAAATTCCGGCGAGGTCGCGGACGGATAGAGATCGCTGAGCTTCCAGGCGGGCAGCTCGCCAAGCGCCTGGCCGGCGGCCGAGCTTGCGGAGAAGTTAAGAGAGTGGCGGAGCGAGGTCGGGCTCATGGGCGAAATTTCCTCTGCTTTTATCTTTCGGATCGTCCGATCCATTCGTGTCTAGTGGGCTGGAAAGGCCACCGCAAGGCCTGATTTTCCAGCGCCGGCCGTTGATTCATAAGCGATTTTATATTCGTCATAATGATTAAAATGCGATGGTTTGGCAAAACTTCATGTTCAAGCCTTTCTGCGAATGTCCGCGTCAGGTTTCGCATGAAGTGAGGCACCAATGACCGTTTACAATAGCGCCAAGGGAGGCGCGCAGATTCTCGTTGTTGAGGATGATCCGATTCAACGCCGTCTGCTGAAGAATGCCATCGAGCGGCACGGACACGTTGCCCATTTGGCAGAAAATGGCCGTCTCGGCCTGGAGTTCCTGAAGCGTGGCCACGATCAGATTAATGTGATCGTGCTCGATCTCATGATGCCGGAAATGAACGGCATCGAGTTCCTGGGCGCTCTGAACGATATGGGCATCGACCTGCCCGTCATCGTGCAGACCGGGCAGGGCGGCATCGATACCGTGGTGCAGGCCATGCGCGCCGGCGCCTTCGATTTCGTTGTCAAGCCTGTGTCGCCAGAGCGTATCGCTGCGTCGATCGCCAACGCCCTGAAGCTCGACCAGCGCGAGGCGAAGGCCCGCGCCGGGCGCAAGTCGCGCTCGAGCAGCATCTCCTTCGACGACATCGTCTCGGCAAGTCCGGCGATGATGCGCGTGATCGATCTCGCCCATCGGGCGGCGCAATCGAGCATTCCGGTGGTGCTGGAAGGCGAATCGGGCGTCGGCAAGGAACTGGTGGCTCGCGCCATTCAGGCCGCCAGCGATCGTGCCGGCAAGCCGTTCGTGATCGTCAATTGCGGTGCGATCCCGCATAATCTCGTCGAAAGCATCCTTTTCGGACACGAGAAAGGCGCATTCACGGGGGCGACCGAGCGCCATGTCGGCAAATTCATGGAAGCCGATGGTGGCACGCTGTTCCTCGACGAAATCGGCGATCTGCCGCTGGAAGTCCAGGTCAAGCTTTTGCGCGCCGTGCAGCAGGGCGAAATCGAGACCGTCGGCGCACGTGTCGCTCAGAAGGTCAATGTCCGGCTGATCTCGGCCACCAACAAGGATCTGATCGAAGAGGTCAAGGCAGGGCGATTCCGCGAGGATCTCTACTATCGCCTCAATGTCTTCCCGATTACGATGCCGGCCCTGCGCCGCCGCAAGGAGGACATCCCGCATCTGGCGCGCGCTTTCGCCGACCGGTTTGCACTGGAGCAGAAGCTCGATCGCCCGCTTGGTATCAGCAATGATGCTCTAGCCCTGCTGACGGCCTATGACTGGCCGGGCAATATCCGCCAGCTCGAAAACGCGATCTTCCGCGCAGTCGTTCTGTCCGAAGGACCGGAATTGCTCGATACGGATTTTCCGCAGATCGCCGCGCAGCTGCCGGGTTATTTCGCCGTCGAGCATCCGACTTTGGTTGTGGATAATTCGCATGCCTCGTCGGCTGGACTTCTGGCGGCTGAAAGAAGCGAGCGGATCCCTTACGGGGTTGCGCAGGCATCGCCTGCAACTCCTCCGCTTGCTTCCGCCGATGCCTCGGCCGGTACTTCCGACAACGTCATCGTCAGCACGAACACCTTGGGCGATGTAAGAAAACTGGCGGATGTAGAGGAAGAATTGATCCGATTCGCCCTTAAATTCTATCGCGGGCAGATGAGTCAGGTGGCGAGAAAGCTCGGTATCGGGCGCTCAACTCTCTACCGTAAGTTGAAAGACTATGGCATCGACCCGGATGATCCGCAAAAAAGCGCGGCATGAGAAAAAGCTTAACGTTTAGGCAAGCATATTTTGTTACCCGTCGTAAAGCACTTGTTAGTGCATCGTTCACCATGTATGAAGGGGGCGACCATGTGTGGCATTTTTGCCATCGTGTCACCGCAATTGACAGCCATTTGGAACACGATGCGACATTGTCTGTCGGACGGGGATCGAATTGCCGAATTTGAGTGCAAATACCAAGCCTAATAGCTTGAGCTGGCATTCTGCGTGCTCTAACCTATTTAGCAAGGTGGCCAAGGTAGCAGCCATTGGCCTCCTTGCTTTGGCCGTTTCTACTCCTGTTTTCGTCGGTACTCCCTCGCAGGCTGGTGGTGAAACCCGCAGCCTGAAGATCTATTATGTCCACACCGGCGAAAAGGCCGTCATTACCTACAAGCGCAACGGCAGGTTCGATCCGGACGGCCTGGAGAAGCTGAACCGCATCCTGCGCGATTGGCGCAAGAATCAGCCCACCAAGATGAACCCGCGCCTGTTCGATCTGATCTGGGAGGCCTACCGCGAAAGCGGTTCGCACGAATTCATCTATGTGATCTGCGGGTTCCGTTCGCCTGGCACCAACGAGATGCTGCGCACGCGTTCGGCCCACACCGGCGTTGCCAAGAAGAGCCAGCACATGCTCGGCAACGCGATGGATTTCTATCTTCCGGACGTCAAGCTTTCCAAGCTGCGCGAAATCGGCATGAAGCTACAGGTGGGCGGTGTCGGCTATTATCCGACTTCGGGTTCGCCTTTCGTCCATATGGACGTCGGCGGCGTGCGTGCATGGCCGCGCATGGATCGCCAGGATCTCGTCCGCCTCTTCCCGGATGGCAAGACGATGCATATTCCGGCCGACGGCCGGCCGCTGCCGGGTTACCAGCAGGCAGTCGCCGATTATAAGCGCCGCATGTCGTCCGACGATATCCAGATCGCCAGCTCCTCTTCGTCGCGCCGCGGCTTCTTTGCCCGTCTGTTCGGGGGCGGTGGTGCGGATGAGGAAGAGGATAACGCGGATACCGGCACGGCGGCAGCACCGGTGGCTGTCGCTTCGGCTGTTCGCAAAGGCCAGCCCGCTCCAGCCGCCAGCGATGATGGTGACGATGGCGCTGCTCCGGCTCCTGCCCAGGTTCAGGTCGCCAGCGTAAACGCGCCCGTTCCGCAGGTTCGCCCGGCATTCGGTAGTCAGCCTGCCGGCAGCGATGTTGCTTCCGCTCTCGTTTCGCCGTCTCGCAACGCTGCTCAGGATGCGCTTGCCGCCGCCATGCCGGATACGGGAGATCAGCCGCAATATGCCGATCTTCGCTCCTATCATGTGCCGGTGCCGTCCTTGCTTGACCGCCGCTCACCCGGCGATGCCGAAGTGGCATCGGCCGAGGCTGACATGAAAGGCCAGTTGGCTGCCGTTCCGGTGCCGGCGCAGCGTCCGGAATTGGCCGAAAGCCTGCTGGCATCAGCCGATGCGGATCAGGAGGCTGCCGACGACCAAGCCGATGCAGGCGCACTTTCGCCTTCGGTCATTGCGGCTCTGGAGCAGAGCCGTCCGGATCGATCGGATGCCAACAATGCGGTTGCGATGACCCAACCGTCGAACAACGTCGCGTCTAAGGATCAGCTGCCCGCGGCAGACAATGGTCTGGCTGCCGGTAACGATGCGGTGCAGGCAATTGCCTCCGTCCTGCCGCAGCAGAGGCCGACCCAGCAAATGCCGATGCAGGTGGCCGCACTCGCGCCGGTTCGCAGTGAGGTGAAGGCCAGCAGCCGTCGCTTCAACGACGGTTTCGAGCCGACAACGCCGCAGGAACGCCCGATTGCCGCTGGCATTGCGACCAAGGGCGGCCGGCCGAACAAGCAGGATGCCGTCGTGGCCGATTCGGGCCGTGCAACTGTGACAACTGCGCCGACGCTGACGGATAAGATGATCTCGCAATGGGCGATCGCAAAGGCTCGGGTCGAGATCGTGAACCGCCCGGTCAAGGCTCCGCGCTTCGTGAGCCCGACGCTTCGTGCCCAGCCGACTGCCGTTTACACGGATGGCTTCAAGGTACAGACCGCGTCGATCGATCCCGAACGCTTCAGCGGAAGCGCAGTGAATTTCCTTCAGGTTAAGAAATTTAATTCGGTCGAATAGACCAGACAAACCGTCATTGTTTCGGGAGCCCGTTTGGGCTCCTTTTTGATTCGGCAAGATGTGACCTCTTTGCGTTCGCAATCGGTTTCTTGCACTCTCAAGCCCCACACAAATCTGAGCTGACGCATGGTCCTCTGGCGCTGCTGTTGCGTGTGGGTGACATCGCGATGGCTTTCAGGTTCGTGTCAGCTTTTATGCATCCTTCCCCTCATCCGTCTTCAGTTTGGCTTCATTTGGCTTCGTTAGGTCGACGATTTCAGATCTGATGGATACTCATATTTGACCCGAAAGACGGCAATCATCATCGGCAATGGCAAGCTGCAGCGCGACCTTTCCGAGGTCGTGGACAATGCTGAATTCGCAATGCGCTTCAACGAGCCGAAAGCCTCGATCGGGATGAGCGGCTCACGCACGGATATTCTCATGCTTGCAGCTTCCAGCAAGCCGATGCAGCGCCGATTGACGGACCCGGCCTTTCTGACAAGCCCGACTTTCACGGCCGCCAAAGAGGTCGTGCTGGCCTATCATCCCGATATCATCCGCAAATATCACCCCAAGCCCAATCTTCTCTCGCGCCTCAAAGGCAGGAGAAGCGATTGGACGATGCGGACGATCGAATTGGTCGGCGCGGCCGGCAAGGAAATCCGCATCATGCCGCCGCAATTCTACATCGAGGGCTGCGAGGAACTCGGCGTGAGCCAATGCCGCATGCACCAGCTCTTTCCGAGCACCGGCTTCTTCGGCATCCGATATGTGCTGTCACGATTGCCTGCCGACGAGTGGGAGGTGAAGCTGTGCGGTTTCAGCTGGGAAGGGTGGAAACGCCATGCCTGGCTGGACGAGCGCCGCTGGGTTGAAGACAAAATGGCGAGCGGCCGCATCAGCGTGCTCGTTTAGCCTTCCTTCAGTTGTTCAGACCAGTTGAAAACAACCATTTTCAGTTTGGCCTCAGGTTTGCCTAAGCTCGCTTTCATTCAGGGTTGCTAGAGCCTCGCGAAATATGACCTCGAGGTATTCATTCATGCAAGCCCACGAATTCAACCCGTCTTCGGCGATGCCGCTCGAAAGATCTCACACGGGATTCGAGTTCGCTCCTGCGCCCAATTCGGTCGGTACCGTTCTGGACACGCCCGGCCAACCTGTCATTCGTGGCTTCATCATCCATCTCGCTCGCGCCCGCGATCGCATGCCCCAGGTTGAAAGGCTTGTTGCAAAGCTTCCGGTGCAGAGTGAGGTCATTGAGGCAGTCGATGGCCGCGCTCTGAGTTTCGCCGAGATCGACAATGTCTACCGTCCTCGGCTCCAGAAGCCATATTATCCGTTTGCCATGAGCGCGGGCGAGATCGCCTGCTTTCTGTCGCACCGTAAGGCTTGGGCCGCCATCGTCGAGCAGGGCATCGATGCCGGCCTTGTCTTCGAAGACGACGTCGAGATCGACGATGCGTTCCATGCCGCTTTTGCCGCCGCCAAGGCCTGCCTGAAGCCAGGTTCGTTTATTCGCTTCCCGTTTCGCATGGGCAAGGAGCATGGCAGATGTGTTCTGTCCCAGGGAGCGACCAATGTCATTCAGCCGACGCGGATTGGGCTTGGCATGGTGGCACAGCTTGTCAGCCGCGATGCTGCCATCCGCCTACTGGAGGCGACCGCCATTTTCGATCGGCCCGTCGATACCACCGTGCAGATGAGCTGGTTTACCCGCGTGTCGCCGCTTTCGGTCTTGCCCGGCGGTGTGCGTGAAATCTCTCCCGAGCTCGGCGGTAGCACGATCAAAAGCCGCAAGACATTGACGGAAACACTCTCCAGAGAGGTGTTGCGGCCACTCTATCGTGCCAAGATCGCGCTTCGCTCGCGCCGCATCATCTGAGATCATCCATCGTGGCCGTTCCGATCCTCGCATATCATCAGATTGCGGTGCCGCCGTCGCGCAAGGCACCGTTCAGAAGCATGGTCGTCCACCCAGAAGCTTTCCATCGTCAGATGGAATGGCTGAAAAGGCTTGGAATTAAGGGTGTATCGCTGCGCGAGGCAATGCCTTACATCCGCGGCGAGAAGACCGGCAAAGTCGCCGCCATCACCTTCGATGACAGCTATGCCAATGTTTATGAGAATGCCTTGCCCGTGCTGCAGGAGTTCGGCTTTACCGCCACGAATTTCGTCGTGGCAAACCAGATCGGCGGCAGCAATGTCTGGGACGTCCCCCTTGGCGTGGCGCAGGCGCCTTGCATGTCGGTCGAGCAGCTGAAGCGCTGGCACAGTCTGGGGCACGAGGTGGGATCGCACACGCTCGATCACGTCCGCCTGCCGCAATTGCCCATGGAAGAGGCACGCCGTCAGATCACGCATTCGCGCGAGCTGCTCGAAGATTTGCTGGATGAGGGAATCTCGTCCTTCTGCTTCCCCTATGGCGACGAAACACCGCTCGACCGCGTGCTTGCCTATGAAGCCGGTTACAGCGCCGCAACGACGACACGACGCGGTCGGGCGCGATCAAGCGACGATCCCTTCGGCTTGCCGCGCGCCACTATCCGGCGCAACGACAGCTGGCTGCATTTCGTCAGGAAATGTGCCCTCGGATAACGAGTCTCTGTAATCAGGGTGCTACCGTAAAGCTGTAACTGCCGTCGGTCTTATGGCCGGCGGCAGAAAGTACGGCGCCCACGCATCTTAGTCTTCATTTCTGCCTTATCGGCCGCTGCGCCTGCTACTTCTGTTTTTGGGGCGCGGAATTGGCCGTCGGATGAGCACTGCTGTCGCTGAGTATGGCAGCTCCACCGACATGATTCTGTGCTGTCGCCGCCGGCGGCATGAGGGTCCAGGTGAAATAGGCGATCAGACCGCAGACGCCGAGCAGGAAGACGGTGAGGATCGCGGGGATGGACCACTCCTTCGTGAACATCGGTGTTTCCTGACGCGACTTGAAAGAAGCCCGACGTCCGGCTGCCGTCTTATTGAGCTGTGTTGGCACAAGCGCCTCCAATATTACGCGTCGCGGTCGAAAGTGTTGTTGTGAAGGTCGGTTTCCGCACGATCTTCCTCATTATCTGCCTCGATGAAGCACGTACGACATTCGTCATTTGGGCTCAATGCGGCAATTTGGTATGCCCACCATTGTCACCGTTTACAGGCCGCGCCGAGGTCGGCTACAGATGATTGACAGGGCTCGCGCCGGCGGATTGGCGAGCCTCACATCACCAAGTCGCGAGGCTCGGTCACGCTCCGGTGCTTGCGCGAAGGGGAATTGGAATGCCCATCGAATCCTGGAGAGGCGGCGAGGTCGACGTTGCCGTGATCGGCGCCGGCGCAGCCGGCGTAGCTGCAGCCCGGCAGCTGCAATTGCTTCGGCCGGATCTCTCGATCGTCTTGCTCGAAGCCTCCGATCGCGTCGGCGGCCGCGCCCGCTCAATCCATCCGTTCGGCACCGACGCCGCCGCGCTCGATCTTGGCTGCGGCTGGCTGCATGGCGCGCGCACCAATGCCTGGACTGATATTGCCGAGGAAGTAGGCCTGACCGTCGATCGCACGCCTGCGCCCTGGAGCGATGGCGGCCATCGGTTGGAACAGAACGATCCCGATGCAAAAGCCGCCGCTGCCGCCGTCAACGACTTTTTCGGGCGGGTCTATGAGTATGAGGGCGATGCGGACGCCGATCTCTCGGCCATGTTGTCTCCTGATGATCCGTGGAATGAAAGGATTTACGCCGTCGGCGCCTTCATGACCGGGGGAGAGCTCGACAAGTCTTCGGTGATCGATCTTGGCCGCTACGATCCCGGCCCCGGTCCTGACTGGCGCGTGCGACAGGGCTACGGCACCTTGATCGCCACCTACGGTCTGCCGATGCCGACCGTTGTCGGCGCCGAGGTCCGCCGCATCGACCACAGCGGCGCCGGCCATATCGTGCTTTCGACAGGCAAGGGTGAGCTGCGGGCGAAGGCTGTCATCGTCACAGTTTCAACCAATGTGCTTGCGGCCGAACGCATCGCCTTCTGGCCGCCTTTGCCGGAAAAGATCGAGGCGGCGTCCCGCCTGCCGCTCGGCCTGGCAAACAAGCTTTTCCTTCGTGTTGCCGAGCCGGCGATGTTTCCGGAGGACACGCATGTGACGGGATCGCAGCATAGCCGCCGGACGGGCGCCTATCAGCTGAAGCCATTCGGTGCGCCGGTCATCGAGGCCTATTTCGCTGCCGACCTCGCGCTCGATCTGGAGCGCCAGGGCGTCGATGCGATGTTTGATTTTTCGGTGGAGCAGTTAAAGCGCGTCTTCGGTGCCGATGTCGGCAAGACGCTGTCGCCGCTGGCTGCGTCAGCCTGGGCGGGTGAGCCTTTCTTCGGTGGTTCTTATTCCTATGCGACGCCCGGCGCTTCCGACCTGCGCAGCGTCCTTGCCGCTCCTCACAACGAGCACTTGTTCTTCGCCGGAGAAGCCTGTTCGAAGACGCGTTATTCTACCGCGCACGGCGCCTATGAAACCGGCGCGGCTGCCGCCGAAGCCATCGCGAAAACGCTGTGATGGAAGCCCCATGAGACCGATAGCCAGCTTCCAGGCGAGAAATAGCGATTCGCCTCGTAATTTTATGCAAATCGCTCTTAAACTTGCGTGAGAACAGGCGTAAACGCAATCAAATACCACCCGATTTGATTTACACCATCCTTCGGGAGATGGGCGGCGAAGGCCGCAGCAAAAGAAGCATTGGAGGAGCCATGAGCACCGGCGAAACATTAACCTTCGACATCCAGAAAAACCCCAATCCCGCGACGGCGAGCGAGCGGGAAGCGCTGTTGCAGAACCCGGGCTTCGGCCGCATCTTCACCGATCACATGGTAACGATCCGCTACTCGCAGGACCGTGGCTGGCACAGCGCCAAGATCGAGCCGCGCAAGGCGCTTGCTCTCGATCCGGCAACCGTGGTGCTTCATTATGCCCAGGAAATCTTCGAAGGCATGAAGGCCTATCACCTGCCGGATGGCGGGGCCGCCCTTTTCCGCCCGAGCGCCAATGCGCGCCGTTTCCAGAATTCGGCCGAACGGCTGGCGATGCCGCGCTTGCCGGAAGAGCTTTTTGTCGAGTCCGTACGCGAGCTGGTCAAGATCGAGCGCGAATGGATCCCGACCGCGGAAGGGGCATCGCTCTATCTCCGGCCGTTCCTGATCGGCACCGAAGTCGCTCTCGGCACAAAACCGTCGGCAGAATATATCTATTGCGTCATTGCCTCCCCCGTCGCCTCCTTTTTTAAGGGCGGCGGATCGGCCGTCACGCTCTGGGTCTCCGAGAATTTCACCCGCGCCGCGCCGGGCGGCACGGGTGCGGCCAAGTGTGGCGGCAACTACGCCGCAAGTCTTGCCGCATTGGCTGAGGGCCAGCGCGAAGGCTGCGATCAGGTCGTCTTCCTCGATGCCGTCGAAAAGCGCTGGATCGAGGAGCTTGGCGGCATGAACGTCTTCTTCGTCTTCGATGACGGATCGCTGCAGACGCCGCCGCTCACCGGCACGATTCTGCCGGGCATTACCCGCGATTCGCTGATCAAGCTCGGCCGCGACATGGGTTTGACGGTACGCGAAGAGCCCTATTCGATCGAGCAATGGCAGGCGGATGCCGCGAGCGGGCGCCTGCGCGAATCCTTCGCCTGCGGCACGGCGGCTGTCGTGACTCCGATCGGCAAGGTGAAGGGCCGCAAGCACAGCTTCACCATCGGCGACGGCAATGCCGGTGCTACGACGCAGCGCCTGAAGGCAGCGCTGACCGATATTCAGTTCGGCCGCGCGCCCGACAAGAACGAGTGGCTGGACCGCCTGTTCTAAGCGAAGAATGACCGATATTCGGCGGGAGAAGGCATGTGAGCTCTCCCGCCGGCTTCTGACTCAAGAGCGGTTCAGCTTTTCGTGAAATATCTGAACCGCTCGATCTCTTTGTTTCACGCAATTCCGGATGGAAAACCGCTGCGCACTTTTCCTGGAATTGCTCCAGAGTTCGCATAGTCACCCGAACCATCGGAGTTGTTATGATGAGCAACGTCAGCGAGCGTCCCGGCGTCGAGCCGGGCGAGGAGATCGGCTTTGTCGGTCTCGGCGTCATGGGCCAGCCGATGGCCCTCAATCTCGCAAAGGCAGGCACCAGGCTTGTCGTTTGGAACAGATCGCCGGCAGCGGTTGATCCGTTGCGCGAGGCAGGTGCGACGGTCGCCGTAAGTGTAGAAGAGGTGTTCGAACGCACGCGCATCGTCATCCTGATGCTAGTCAACGAAACTGTGCTGGACGAGGTGCTGCGGCGCGGGACACCGGACTTCGCCAAGCTGGTTGCCGGCCATATCGTCGTGTCGATGGGCTCCAATCCGCCCGACTATTCGCGCGCGCTTGCCACCGATATTCTCGCAGCCGGTGGGCGCTATGTCGAAGCCCCGGTTTCGGGCTCGCGGAAGCCTGCCGAGACAGCACAGCTGGTCGCGCTGCTCGGCGGCGATGCGGACACGGTTGTCGAGGTGCGGCCGCTGCTTGCGCCTATGTGCCGCGAAACGATCCTGTGCGGTCCGGTCGGCAATGCGCTGCTGATGAAGCTGACCGTCAACCTCTACCTTTGCACGATGCTGGCGGGTCTCGCCGAAGCCTCGCATTTCGCCGAGCGGAACGGCCTCGATCTCGAAACTTTTCAGGCTGCGATCGATTCCGGCCCGATGGCCAGCGATCTGACGCGCGTGAAAATTCCGAAGCTTGTTGCGCGGGATTTTTCAGTGCAAGCGGCGACAGCCGATGCGTTCAACAGCACGAAACTGATTGTCGAGGCGGCTCGTGCCGTCAGCATGGCATCGCCGGTCCTTGATGTCTGCCGTACTCTTTATGGCGAGAGCGTCGAACTTGGCAACGGCCGGCTCGACATGGTGTCGGTGGTTGCGGCCATCGAGGCCCGCACCGAAGCGCTCAGGCGGAGCTGATAGACCTAAATTTCGTCAAGCTCACGCTTGGGAAGCCGTCTTGCGGCACCTATTTTGCATGGAGACCTGAACAGACATTTCTGAAAGGACGCCGGACATGTCTGCCCCTATGGACAGCAATCTTTTTCAACAACTCGGTTTGAAGCATCCGTTGATCGTCGCGCCGATGGCGGGCGGTCCTTCGTCGGTGGAGCTGGTGGCGGCGGCTTCTGCCGCAGGCTCGCTCGGCGCCATGGGCGGCGCCTATCTAAACGCCGCGGCGATCGAAGCCTTTGCAGCTCAGGTGCGTCAACGGACCGACAGGCCGTTTTCGATCAATCTCTTCATTCCGCACTCAATCCCGGAAGTTGCCACTGATCGGGTCGAGCGCGCGGCTGCGGCGACCGCACGATATCGCCGGGAGTTGGAGCTGCCTTCACCGCAGCTTGTGCCTCCCTATGAAGAGGATTTCGATGCGCAGTTCGAAGCGGTTTTGCGCATCAAGCCGGCTTGTTTCAGTTTCGTCTTCGGCGTGTTGCCGGCCGGCTATGTACGGGAAGCGAAGAAGGCTGGTATTCCGCTGATCGGCACGGCGACGACACTCGACGAGGCGAGGGCGTTGGAAGAGAGCGGCGTGGATGCGGTCGTGCTGCAGGGTTTCGAAGCGGGCGGTCATCGCGGCATTTTCGATGCCAAGGCAGCAGACCCGGAAATCGGGATGCGCGATCTTCTGGTGCAATGCGTCGGCACCATTCGTTTGCCGTTGATCGCAGCCGGCGGCATCATGACCCCCAGCGATATCCGGGCGGCGCTGCAGGCGGGAGCGCGGGCCGTGCAGATGGGCACGGCCTTCCTCACCTGCGTGGAAGCCGGAACCTCGGCACCCTATCGCAGGAAGCTGCTGGAAACGCCGGAGCGAAGGACGCGAACGACGCGCGCCTTTTCGGGCCGCTTTGCGCGAGGGATCGAGAACCGCTTCATGGATGAGATGGATGGAAAACCTGATGCCATTCTTCCCTTTCCGGCGCAAAACAAGTTTACGCGGGACATACGCGCTGCGTCGACGGCGAAGGGATTACCGGATTTCCTGTCTCTCTGGTCGGGAACCGGCAAGGGCGAGCTGTGGCAGGGGAGTGCCGCCGAATTGATCGGTCGTCTTTTCGCCGAGTGATGCGCTCAAAAAGAAAGGAGCCGGCAAGCCGGCTCCTGATCGTTCTGCGAGGCTCAGAAGTCTCGATTATTCCATGCCGAGTGCGGCCATGTAGGTCTGCAGGATGGATTCTTCTTCCAGGCGTTCGTTCGCGTCCTTTTTGCGAAGGCGAATGATGGTGCGGATTGCCTTGGTGTCGTAGCCGCGGCCCTTGGCCTCGCCCATGACATCCTTGATGTCGCTGCCAATCGCGGCCTTTTCTTCTTCGAGGCGCTCGATGCGCTCGATGAATTGACGCAGTTCCGCCGCGGCCACGTTCTCGACGCTGTTCTCTTCCATGCACTTCTCCTAAAGGGTCTCAAAGGGTCGCTTGCAGCCCGTCGCAGATGAGATCGGTCGGTCACCGATAGGGGCACATCGCTTCAGGGCTTGCGCGGGATTTCGAATTCGATCGGGCAGTTGACGTGCCGCGAATGGCGCGCAAGGTCAAGCCGAATTGGTGAAGGGAGCGTTAATCTTTCGGCTTGTTTTGCTCGAAAGCGGCTTTTTGCACAGGAGAGGCTTCTTTCTGGTGCAGGTTCTTCCAATCCTCGTAGGGCATGCCATAGATCACTTCGCGCGACTCGTCCTTGCTGACGGGCAGGCCCGCCTCTTCGGCCGCTTCGCGATACCAGTTCGAGAGGCAGTTGCGGCAGAAGCCGGCGAGGTTCATCAGGTCGATGTTCTGAACGTCGCTGCGTTCGCGCAAATGCGCAACGAGGCGGCGGAAGGCAGCGGCCTCAAGCTCGGTCTCTTGTTCCTTGGTGAGCGTGGTCATCTCTTTCTCCTCAATTCGCTTGCCGGTTCACGCCTCATAGGGGCCGGTGCGCGAAGGGTATCGCCTATATTCATGGAGCGACGGATCGGCATTGATCTCCGCGAAGATCGGCGCCAGGCGATCGGCCCATTCGACAATGCCGGCCTCGTCGCCGATCAGATCCTGCCGGACCTCCAGCAGCGCATGCGCAATGCCCTTCATCATGCAATGGCGGAACATGGTGTCGTTGCGCAGCGCACCGTCATACGGTTCATTGTCTCCGATAACGAGATCGGTATCGGCGCCGAGCTTTGCAAGGAGCGGCACGACGGCACGATCGTCGCTGTCCCAGAGTACGCTTGCATGCCAGGGACGCGGCACACCTTTCCAAGCCGGCGTGAAGGAGTGCATCGAGAAAACCAGGGGTGCCTTGCCCGTTGCCGCGGCCACGGCGGAGATCGTTTCGTCGACCGCTTCATGATAGGGCCGATGGAAGGCTTCTATACGGTAGTTCCATTCTTCATCCGTGATTGGATGATTACCTGGGATGATCGCGCCATCCGATATTTTCATGATGAGCGTCGGGTCGTCTTCGCCGCGGTTCGGATCGATCAGCAGACGGGAAAAGCCGCCAAGCACGCCCGGCACGTCCAGCCGCGCGCAGAGATGACGGCAGAGGCCTTCGATGCCGATGTCGTAGGCGATGTGGCGGGAGAAGGCGGTCTCCGGCAGGCCGAGGCTGCCATAACGCTCGGGCAGGCGCCGCATGGCGTGATCGCCGAGAATGACCATGCCTTTGTCACGATTGCCGGGTATAAATTCAAACGGTCTGAAATCAGTCATGCGGATTGTCGATTATTGAAATTTTCAACTCTTTGTTTGATTGCATGTGCGGATGGAAGGTGCAAGGTTTGCAGCTTCGATCGGATGAGGGGCGGCGCATGGTGCCGCCACCATCCCGTGAAGAAAATATAATCGATTAGAGTTGCGTTGACATTCATGGGATGGCAGCGCAAGAAGACGCAACAACGAATAACCGGGAGCCAATTGGAAGCCGTGTCCAGCCAAGTCGCGCCACGTTTCGTTAAGCGGTCAGGCCCGCTCGCCCGAATCGCCTTCCTCATTCTCGCTGCGGCAGCGCCGTTCTTCTTCATGCCGAATGCGGCCCATGCCGATTTCCGAACGTGCAACGGTACGCAGAATCTTGTCGGCGTTGCGATCGGCTATCGCGCCAAGGACGGCTGGGTGACGGAGGGTTGGTGGCAAATTCCGGCCAATACCTGCGCGACTTTGATCGAGGGGCCGCTTCAATCCCGCTATTATTATCTCTACGCAGAAGATGCGGCCCGCGGCGGCCGCTGGACGGGCGACGTCGAAATGTGCGTGGCGGAAAATGAATTCAAAATCCCAGGTGTCAAGGATTGCTACGCTCGTGGCTATCAGAAGATGGGATTCAAGGAATACGACACCGGGCGCCAGGCGAGCTGGATGGTTCAGCTTTCCGAGCCCTCGGGCAGCCAAGAAAGCCAGAATTGATGAGACGAAACCGAAAAGTCAAAATCCTCGCAACGCTCGGTCCGGCTTCCTCTTCGGAGGAAATGATCCAGAAGCTTCACGAGGCCGGCGCGGACCTGTTCCGCATCAACATGAGCCACGCCAGCCATGATGTGATGCGCACGCTGATCCAGCGCATTCGCGCCGTCGAAGCTCGCTGTGGTCGGCCGATCGGCATTCTCGCTGACTTGCAGGGTCCCAAGCTGCGCGTTGGCAAGTTTGCTGACACCAAGGTCGATCTTAAGCCCGGTCAGACTTTCACGCTCGACAATCAGGATATCCCCGGCGACAACACGCGTGTCTACCTGCCGCATCCGGAAATCCTGGAATCGGTTCAACCCGGCCACCGCCTGCTGATTGATGACGGCAAGCTGGCGCTGCGTGCCGAAAAGTGCGACGGCAAGAGCATCGTCACGACTGTCATTTCGGGCACCAAGATTTCCGACCGCAAGGGCGTCAGCCTGCCCGATACCCTGCTCGGCGTCGGCGCGCTGACCGACAAGGACCGCGCCGACCTCGACGCCGTTCTCGCGACCAATGAAGTCGACTGGGTCGCGCTCTCCTTCATCCAGCGCCCGGAAGACCTGACGGAAGTTCGCAAGATCTCGCACGGCCGCGTTGGGCTGATGTCGAAGATCGAGAAGCCGCAGGCTGTCGAGCGCATCGAGGAAATCATCGAGCTTTCCGACGCACTGATGGTGGCCCGTGGCGACCTCGGCGTTGAAATGCCGCTGGAAGCCGTTCCGGGTATCCAGAAGCAGCTGATCCGCGCCTGCCGCCGCTCCGGCAAGCCGGTGGTCGTCGCCACGCAGATGCTGGAATCGATGATCTCCGCGCCGGTCCCGACCCGCGCCGAAGTCTCCGACGTCGCGACCGCCGTTTTCGAAGGCGCCGATGCCGTTATGCTCTCGGCCGAATCCGCGTCCGGTGACTATCCGGTCGAAGCCGTTTCCATGATGGCCTCGATTGCCGGCACCATCGAGCGCGAGCCGCATTATCCTGGCATTATCTATGCCCAGCGCGCTTTGCCTGAGGCAACTGGCGCCGACGCGATCTCGCTCGCTGCCCGCCAGATCGCCGAGACGCTAAAGCTCGCCGCCATCGTCTGCTACACGTCCTCCGGTACGACCGGCCTTCGCGCCTCGCGCGAGCGTCCGCAGGTTCCGATCCTGGCGCTTTCGCCGATCATCCAGACGGCACGCCGTCTGTCCGTCGTCTGGGGCATGCATTGCGTCGTCACGCACGATGCGACCGACCTCGACGACATGGTCAACAATGCCTGCCGTATCGTCGCCGAAGAAGGCTTCGGCAAGCCGGGCGACCGCATCATCATTTCGGCCGGTGTGCCGCTCGGCACGCCGGGCGCCACCAACATGTTGCGCATTGCCTATATCGGTTCGGACGGCCAGTCGGGCGTGTGATTGCCGACATCCGATTGCGGCAGCACCTCAAACATCCGAAACCCGCTGTCGAAAGACGGCGGGTTTTTTCTTGAAGCCGAAGCGCCTGCAATCTCCAAGCAGGCGGATTGAGAAGGAAATATGCCAATGAAAGTCGGATTTATCGGATTGGGCCAGATGGGCAGCGCCATGGCCACTAATCTCATCAAGGCCGGGCATGACGTGACCGTCTACAATCGTTCGCGCGACAAGGCCGAGGCTCTGGCCGCCGAGGGCGCCAAGGTTGCGGCGACCGTGGCGGAAGCGTGCGGCGGCGAGGCTGTCTTCACCATGCTCGCGCATGACGATGCGCTGTCGGCGGTCGTCCATGGCGATGGCGGCGTTCTGGCAAGCCTTGGCAAGGGTGCAGTTCACATTTCCGCCAGCACGATCAGCGTCGCCATGTCGGAAAGGCTGACGAGGGAACATGCCGCGGCAGGTCAGCACTTCGTGGCAGCGCCCGTCTTCGGCCGCCCGGAAGCGGCGGCTGCGGCAAAGCTCTTCGTTGCAGCCGCGGGTGCGCCTGATGCGATTCAAACGGTCACGCCGCTTTTCGACGCCATCGGTCAGCGCACCTTCGTCCTCGGCGAGGAGCCGAAGGCGGCCAATCTCGTCAAACTCAGCGGCAATTTCCTCATCGCTTCGGTCATCGAGTCGCTGGGCGAGGCCATGGCGTTGGTCGAAAAGGGTGGTGTCGACCGGCATGCCTATCTCGATCTCTTGACCTCGACGCTGTTCAACGCGCCTGTTTACAAGACCTATGGCGGGCTAATTGCGGATCGCAAGTTCAAGCCGGCGGGTTTCACCGCGCCGCTCGGTCAAAAGGATATTCGGCTGGCTTTGGCTGCCGGTGAGGCGCTGAACGTGCCGCTGCCGCTGGCGAGCCTGCTGCGTGATCGGTTCCTCAACCTGCTGGCGCATGGCGGAGAGGAACTGGACTGGTCGGCGATTGGCGCGCTGGCGGCGAAAGATGCGGGTTTGGTGGAGTAAATCGAGGCGTCCCATCCACACTCGATTTTGCGGAGAGAGGTAGGAATATCAGAGGTGCGGCAGCCGGAAGCAAGCAAACACTTGCTAACCACCACACCACATGCAATCTTCCTCTCTTCCAGAGGAGGGACATCATGCATCTCACCACGCTGCTCGCCTTTGCCGCCGTCTCCTTTATCGGTATCGCGACGCCAGGGCCGACTGTGCTTCTGGCGCTGACCAATGGCTCGCGCTTCGGCATCAGGCGCGCCTTGCCCGGCATGGTGGGAGCCGTTCTTTCCGACGCGGTGCTAATCAGTGCCGTCGCCATCGGCCTCGGCGCCTTGCTGGCTGCCTCCGAATTCTGGTTTTCGGCTCTGAAATGGGTGGGTGCGGCCTATCTCGCCTTTCTCGGTATCATGATGCTGCGCTCGAAGGGGAGCATCGACGGCGCATTGCAGGCGAGTGCGAGCCAATCTAAGGGAACCGCTTTCTCCATTGGGCTGAAGAGCTTCCTGGTCGCCGTGACCAATCCGAAGGGCTATCTCTTCTTCTCGGCGTTCCTGCCGCAGTTCATCGACCCTTCGGCGCCGCAGATGCAGCAATATATCGTGCTCGGCGCGATCTTCGCCGCGCTCGATTTCATGATCATGCTCGGCTATGCGGTGTTCGGCTCTCATGCCGTCCGCGTCCTGAAGTCGGAAGGGGCGAAATGGCTTGAGCGCGCCTGCGGCGGCGCGCTTTTGGCTCTTGCCGGCTCGCTGGCGCTCTATCGTCGCGCCGTCAACTGAGGACTAGTGGCGGCTCAACGCCGCCTCGAAAACATCCTGATCGACATTGCCGCCAGAGGTGACGGCGATCACCGTATCACCGTCGATGCCCTTGCCGTGGAAAAGCGCTGCTGCAAGCGCGACGGCGCCGCCTGGTTCCACGACGATCTTCAGGCGGGTGAAGGCGAGGGCCATGGCCTTTTGCGCCTCTTCATCCGTCACGACGAGGCCGGGGCCGCAGAGGCGCTTCAGGATCGGAAAAGTAATGTTGCCCGGCTGCGGCGTGATGATGGCGTCGCAGATCGAGCCTTGCAGCGCGGCGTTGTGCTCGATCTTGCCCGAGGCGAGTGAACGGGTGGTATCATCGAAATTTTCGGGCTCGCATGGGCGCGCCTTCAGGCCCGGAGCGCGGGATTCGAGCGCCAGTGCGATTCCCGAGGTCAGGCCACCGCCACCGCAGGGGACCAGCACGTCGGCAGTTTCGATGCCTTCCTCGGCAGCCTGCTCTGCGATCTCCAGCCCGGTTGTTCCCTGGCCGGCGATCACCTGCGGCTCGTCGAAGGGCTTGATGAGCGTCAGGCCTCGCTCCTTGGAAATACGGGCACCGATCTCGTCGCGATCTTCCTTGATGCGGTCATAGAGCACGACCTCGGCGCCGAAGGCGCGGGTGTTGGCGATCTTCAGCTTCGGGGCGTCGGTTGGCATGATGATGACAGCCGGAACGCCGTGCAGCTTTGCAGCCAGCGCCACGCCCTGTGCGTGGTTGCCGGAGGAGAAGGCGATAACGCCTCTGGCGCGCACGGTTGGCTCCAGCGCCGAAACAGCCGACCAGCCGCCGCGGAACTTGAAGGAACCGGAATGCTGCAGGCATTCCGCCTTCACGAACAGGCGGCGTCCGGCAATCTCATCGAGAAAGGGCGAGGAGAGCAGCGGCGTGCGGCGCGCCCGGCCGCCGAGGCGAGCGCGGGCGGCTTCGATCATTGCGATATCGACCATGGGGGATCACTCTTCGGATTCAGAAAGACTTTCCATCCATAAAGCTCCGGCCTTTCCTTTAAAACAAGGAGATTGTCTCCATGACACTTCAGGCGACGCCAGGCAGCGAAAGATGTCCGACATTGTAGGCTTGGACCCCGGATAGGCCCGGGTCTTTCGGCGGCTCGGCCAGCAGGCGGAAGCGCACCAGCGTCCAGTGGGTCGGCTCGAAGGCGGCGACCGAGGCGAGGGCTTCACCGTTCGATATGGCCTGCGCTGCTGCCTCAGTCTCGTTTGCGCGGAGTTCGGCAAGCGATGTTTCGGCGTCGATCGCGACCACCTCGCGCGTTGCGAACTTGGCGCTGCGAATATCCGCAGATGTCTCGGTGTGCCATGCGATCCAGGTATCGACCTGAGGGCGGCCGAAGTTCTCGGTCAGGGCTGAGAAGCCTGGGCCAGAGACGAAGTCGCTCAGTCCTTCTTCTTGCTGCCAAACATAGAAGGGCGAGTAGAAGTTCTGTCGGCTCCCCGTGACGGCATCGCCCTTTCTCGCCGTCAGGTAGGCCTTGAACTTCAGGCCCGGGAGATTGTCGAGCAGGGGACCTTTTTCACGGATACGGTGATCGATGATCGCCATGTCGTAATCCGCGGGTAGGGGGAAGTTATATTGCATGGCGATCATCGGTCATTCCTCCAGCCAGGTTACGGCGCTTCCATCTTGCGCCGCCTGGATGCTGATATAGGAGAAGGCATTTTCCGGCGCCGCACCGTGGCGATGGCGTTCGTTCGGCGCGAAGCTGATGCAGTCGCCGGCGCGCAGTTCCTCGGCCGGGCCGCCGAAGCGTTCTGCAAGTCCGACGCCGGACAGAACATAGAGGATCTGCCCATGCGGATGCGTGTGCCAACGCGTCATCACGCCGGGCTCGAGCGCGCAGCGCATGGCGGTGAGCCCGCCGTTTTCAGCGTTCTCCACAAGGGACTCCACCAGGAAAGAGGCGGTAGCGATGCCCTCGGGCGATGCGCGCATATTCGTGCCGGCGCGATGTATGGTCGGCGATTGGGTTGATGTGGTCTGCGGCATGGCTCTCAGACCTGTTCGATCATTTGCGCGCGACCATCGGAGAAGGACCAATCCTCGCGCGTCGCAGTCGTGATGGTGATCATGATGTCCTCGGGGCGAACGCCTGGTGCATCGGCAAGCAGTTCGGCGACCCGGCGATAGAAGGCTTTCTTGACCTCGGTGCTGCGCGGCTTGCCGATGGTGACGTCGAAGAAGACGTAATCGTCCGAACGCGGAGTGCTGGCGAAATAGGTGCGATCGAAGATGAGCTCATGCGGCTCCAGCTGGTGAATGGACTGGAAGCGATCGGTCGGCGGCACCTCGAAGGCTTCGATCAGAGCGCGGTGGAAATTATCCGAAAGTGCCTTGAGATATTCAGGCGACTTGCCGCGCAGAAGGGTGATGCGGGTGAATGGCATGGGATTGCTCCTGTTTCCGTGTCACTTGACGAGCATAGAATGCCAGTGGATAATCATCCTGAAAATCAGATAATTATGGATGTATAGTCCCAAAAATATGGATGATTATCGATGCGAAAAATCATCTTCGATCTCGATGTGCTGCGCAGCTTCGTCACTGGCATGGATCTCGGCAGCTATGCCAAGGCGGCAGACCGGCTCGGGCGTTCCACCTCGGCGATCAGTGCCCAGCTGAAAAAGCTGGAGGAGCAGGCGGGCACGCCGATCTTCCGCAAGGCGGGCCGGGGACTGGCGCTGACGGAGGCCGGCGAGACGATGCTTGGCTATGCACGGCGGCTGCTGGATCTGAACGACGAGGCCGCCACGGCGCTGCATGGGACCGAGCTTGAAGGCTGGGTGCGCCTGGGGCTGCAAGAGGATTTCGGCGAGACGCTGCTGCCGGACGTATTGGGCCGCTTCGCCCGTGCACATCCCAAGGTGCGTATCGAGGCGCGTGTCGTGCGCAACGCGGAACTTGTGGAGCGGGTGACGTCAGGCAAGCTCGATCTGGCGCTTGCCTGGAGCGATGGTTTCCGCACGGCTTATACGGACCGTATAGCTGAAGTCCCGCTCTGCTGGGTCGGCCCGGCCGGTGGCGACATGCAATGGCACGCCGATGGCGGCGAGGCCATGCCGCTCGCCTCGCTTGAGGCGCCTTGTTTGCTGCGCAACATCGCCACGAAGACGCTCGATCGCGCCGGCATTGGCTGGCGAATATCCTTTGTCAGCCCGAGCCTCGGCGGGCTTTGGGCTGCGACGGCGGCAGGTCTTGGCCTGACGCTGCGCACGCCGCTCGGCCTGCCGCCAAAGGTACGGCAATTGACGCCGGGAGAGGTGGGCTTGCCGGCTTTGCCGACGCTCGATCTCGTGCTCCATCGTGCCGAGGCGGAAGGGAGCCCGGCAACGGAGCGCTTGGCGTCGATCATGCTGCAGGCGGTGCGGCAGACCATCGAGGCGGTGCCGCAGAGCCGCATATTCGAGGATGTGTCTGGTCAGGATGTCGTCATGGCCTGAGAAGAGGGCTGTCGCGTGGAAACTTCGCTGCCGAGGTCGCTGATGCGGATTTCCGCCTGTGCGGCAAGCACTTGCAGATCGCGCGGCTGGCCTGCCAGCCGTTCCATGGCGGCGATTGCGACGTCCGTCGTGACATAATCCGGCTTGTGGCCAAGATTGCGGATGGTGACGAGTTCGGCGCCAGGGATATCCCGGGCAAGGCCGCGCGAATGCAATTCCTCGAGCACGATATCGTCACTGTCGCCGGTGATGATGACCGTAGGCGCCTTGATCTCGCTATAGCGCGGCGCATGGGCCGAGACATAGGCAAAGAGATTGACCACGTCGATCGCATTGTTGCGAAAGGTTTGCGGCCGCAGCACCAGCTCCGGTGCCGTCTTCATTATATAATCCGCCGGCCGTTCGTTGGGGCGGAAGATGCTGAGCGTGCCGCTTTCCACTCGACGTAAGCCGAGTGGAATGACAAGGATTTGAGTAAAAAGCCAGCCCAGAACGGGCAGGGCGGCGAGCGTATAATACCAGTCGATGCCACCGGGCCAAGGATGGGTGGCTGGCGCCAGAAACAGTAGTCCCTTCGTCTTTTCGGGGTGCCGCATGCCGAAGGCGGTTGCGATCGCACCACCGAAGGAGTGACCGACGATGATGGCGCTCTTGATGCCGCGCTTGTCCATCAGCTTCGCGATCGCATCGGCTTGGCCGGAGGGCACCGCGTTTTCGGCCGGCCCGCGTTCGGAATAGCCGTGACCGGGGCGGTCGACGAACAGCATTTCGGCGCGGCCAGATAAAGGTGCCGCAAAGGCCTCGAACTGGTCGCGCAGATTGCCGCTGGCCCCATGGATAAAGACCAGAGCCGGCAGATCAGCCGTTGCCGGGCGCGGCAAATGGACCGCGTTGAGGCGGTAGCCGCCAATATCGGTAAGTTCGCCAATATTGGGATAGGCCTGCTCGATGGCGCGGGTCTTGTAGGCGGAAAAGCCCGCGGCGAGAACGATAAGGAGAATGATGACGATGAACAGAGAATCGATCATTGCGGCACGGATCAAATATCTTAAGGCGCTAATCTAGCGCGATATGGCTGCTTTTCATCCCTCCAAATGCGATTTCCGCCGGGAAACCGGGGCGGAAAATCAGGTGCGGCTGCCGGCAATCTTTTCCGAGAGCTTGTCCGCTTCCTCCTGGGCCGATCGATTCGCAGGATAGACTTCGAGAAAGCGCTGCCAGGCCTTAAGGGCGAGAGCATCGTTGCCGCGTTCGGTCAGCATCGCCGCCATGCCGGCCAGCGCTCCGAAATGGCGCGGCTCGATGCGCAGCACCTGATTGATGTCTTCCATCGACTTGCGATAGTCGCCGATCGCGAAATTGAGCGTGGCGCGTCGGTTCCAGCCTTCGACATAGTCAGGCTTCAGCGAGATCACCTGATCGAGATAATCCATCGCGGCGGCATTGCGCTTGTCCTGAATGGCCTTGTCGGCCCATTGCATCAGGAGATTGATGGTGGCGCTGCCGGAATCGGCGAACTGGGCATTGATCTGGTCCGCAATCAGGCTTGCCTGGTCGGGATCGCGCTGCCGCCTCAGCGCCATGAACAGATTGTCGAGCTGCTGCTTGGACGACAGGGTGCCGGAGGAATTGCCCTGATGCTGCTTTTCCACAGGGTTTGGTTCATCAGCCGGCGCCGCATGGGGTGCAGAGGCAGTCAGAGCAAACAGAATCGGCAGGGCTAGATATGACAAAGCAAAAACGCGCATGGCGGGCATAGTAGCCCGCCAATGTCGAAGATCAAAACAAATTTGATGCGATCAACTAAAACTGAGGCCCGATCCATGGGACCGGAGCCGCGCGCTGTATCAGCCCTGGCGAGCCTTGTAGCGCGGGTTCAGCTTGTTGATGATGTAGATGCGGCCCTTGCGGCGGACGAGACGGTTGTCACGGTGGCGCGCCTTGAGCGACTTGAGCGAATTCTTGATCTTCATTTTTCTGATCCGCGATCTCTGAGGGGGAATGTCACATTCGCCCGGGTCTTTAACAATCAAAAGCGCGCTCAGGGCGCGCTCTTTAGGGTGGGGAGCAAATAACCTGTCGGCCGTGCGCTGTCAACCATGTCAGGGCTTTTTCCCGCTGATCTCAGCGCAGAAGCTGTGTAACATGCCCCATCTTGCGGCCCGGCCGGGCTTCGGTCTTGCCATAGAGATGCACCAGCGTGTCGTCAAGGCGCAGCCATTCCGGCAGTGCCAGGATGTCGTCGCCGATCAGATTCGTCATGACGCAGTCCGAATGACGATCGGGATTTCCGAGCGGCAGGCCGGCGACGGCGCGGATATGCTGCTCGAATTGCGAGATGACGCAGGCGGCCTCCGTCCAGTGGCCGGAATTGTGGACGCGCGGCGCCATTTCGTTGGCGATCAGACTGCCATCGGCAAGCACGAAGAACTCGATGCCGATGACGCCGACATAGCCGAGCGCCGTCAATATCTTCTCCGCAGCATCGCGAGCGGCGTTCGCCGTCTCTTGCGAAATGCTCGCCGGCAGCGTGGAGGTGTGGAGAATGCCGTTGCGATGGACGTTCTCTGCCGGATCGTAGCAGGCGACCTTTCCGTCGCTGCCGCGGGCGGCGATGATGGAAACCTCGCGCTCGAAGGATACGAAGCTTTCCAGAATCAACGGAACGCTGCCCAAGGCCGCGTAGCCGCCTTCGGGGCTGTCGGCGGCGGAGCGATAGACGCGCTGGCCTTTGCCGTCATAGCCGAGGCGGCGCGTCTTCAGCACGCCCTGACCGCCGAAATCCGCTAGCGCCTTTTCCAGATCCTCTTGGCTGTCGACGGCATGGAAGCGGGCCGTCGGAATGCCGCAGCCGTTGATGAAGCTCTTTTCGGTCAGTCGGTCCTGCGCCATTTCAAGCGCCTTGGGCGGCGGATAGACCGTTACCTGCAAGGCAAGATCCTCGGCGGCGGTTACGGGCACGTTTTCGAACTCATAGGTCACGACATCGCAGCGCTTCGCCAGCTCGGCAAGGGCGGCCGCATCGTCATAGGCGGCTGTGATCTGTTCGTTGGCAACGTGGGCTGCCGGACAGTCGGCTTGGGGCTCGAGGACGACGGTGCGAAAATTCAGGCGCGCAGCCGCCATGGCCAGCATGCGGCCGAGCTGGCCGCCGCCGATGATACCAATTGTCTTCGCGTTCATAGGTCGTCCATCGGATATTCGGCAACGGCGGCGCTCTGGCGCGTGCGCCATTCGTCGAGCCGGTCGGCAATCTCTTCGTCGCCGAGCGCCAGGACGGCGGCAGCGAGAAGGGCGGCATTGACCGCGCCGGCCTTACCGATCGCGAGCGTGCCGACGGGAATGCCGGCCGGCATCTGCACGATCGAAAGAAGGCTGTCCTGACCGGAGAGCGCGCGTGACTGAACCGGCACGCCGAAGACCGGAAGAGGCGTCATAGAAGCCGCCATGCCCGGCAGATGCGCTGCGCCGCCGGCGCCCGCGATAATGACCTTGAAACCCTCGTCCCTCGCGCCCTTGGCGAAGCTCACCAGCCTGTCCGGCGTACGATGCGCGGAAATGATGCGCGCATCATAGGTAATCTCAAGCGCTTCCAGGGTGTCCGCAGCATTCTTCATGGTCTCCCAGTCAGACTGGCTTCCCATGATGATGGCGACAGGCGGTCTTTCGGTCAGCATCGTTGCGTTGTGCTCCTCAGGCGATGATGTCGGGGATGATCTGGTCTTCCAGCTTGGTCAGCTTGTCCTTGATGACGAGCTTCTTCTTTTTCATGCGCTGGATACGAAGGGCATCGCAGCCCGTCTCGATCATGGCATTGATTGCGGCATCATAATCCTCGTGTTCCTGGCGCAGCCGCGCCACGATCAGCCTGATTTCCGCCTGTTCCTGATCGGCCATGTTCATTTCCCCAGCATATCGCGGAATCGCATTCATTCCGCCTCCTGAATTCCGCAAGCTCCTATCACCAAATGGCGATAACGGGAAGTTATCCTTCATCACGAATTTGCCGCCTACAGGCCACGTTTTCGCCTTCGACAAAGGCTCGATCTTATGGCACAGTGAGAAGGTTGACACCTAGAGCCTTGGCGAATGGATGGTCAGGGCTCTTCAGAGGAAGGAAGGGTCATATGACTGTTCAAGCACATCTTGAATCGCTCGAAAAGAAACATGTCGCGCTCGAGGAGGCGCTGCATGCGGCAATCTCATCTCCCTCTAGCAATGATACGGAAATAGCCGACATCAAACGCAGGAAACTGCGCGTCAAGGACGAAATCCAGCGTCTGCGTTCCTCCGTTCACTGAGGCAACGTTCCAAAGTTCAAAAAGCCATCGATCTTGGGGCAAGAGAGGCAGATCGAAAGGTCTTGAGGCAAATTCCCAGTCAGGATCGATGAGCATTTCCGTCAAAAACGGATGCGCCAGCTTCGTAGCGTTAGGGGTAGAGGTTGGCGCAATTTTCCCATCTTATGCAAAAAATGCCGTCGTTGGCGACTCTCGGCTCGTTGTGGTCGCGGCACTCGCTCATCCGGAGGTCATGTCGTTTCGACCGCGGACTTAACTCGAAGAGCCGCTTTGCGCGTCGTCATAGCTGACGCTATCAGCTACCAAATTCCGCAAATTTCCAAGTATAATGAAAGCGGAAAAGCCGTTTCAGGACCAGAATTGATCCAGCCATAGATTCAACTTGTCGAAACCGCGGCTGTTGACCGCATAAATGCGCTTCGTGCCTTCATTGGTGACGGAAACGAGGTTGCTGTCGAGCAGCGCCTTGAGATGCTGCGAGACGGCCGGGCGGCTGATTGGCAGGCCCTGCGCCAGTTCGTTGACCGTCTTGGGTGCGCGGCGCAATTCCTCCAGCAGATGACGCCGGTTCGGGTCCGCGATGGCTGCGAAAGGATCCATGGTCGACATGGCGGAAAGCTACGTCAAACGCCCAAGGGCGGCAAGTTAATTGTGCGCTGCATGATATATTGTGCGAATGGCCGCTCGCGGAGGTGGCGTGCCCGATGTCCTTCATCGCGAACTGCCCGTTTCGGCCGCTGCCCCTTGTCAGAGAGAGCTAACGGATTTACTCACGATTATCGAACCGGTGCGCCATCGCTGACGATGGAGGCCGAAACCATGGAAGCTCGCATGACCGTGCCCGAAGATCGTTGCCGCCTCGTACTCATCGTTCCCGACATTGCCGATATCGAGCAGCGGGCGACGGCAGTGGCCGATGCCCTGAGGGGTGGGGACGTCGCTTCGGTGATCATTCCTCAATATGGTCTTGATGACGGTACCTTCCAGAAACATGCGGAAAAGCTCGTGCCGGTCATTCAGGCCGCGGGTGCGGCAGCGCTCGTCGCCGGTGACAGCCGCGTGGCAGGGCGTGCCAAGGCCGACGGGCTGCACATTGCCGGCAATATTACCGAGCTTACGGAAGCCGTCGAAAAATTCGTGCCGAAGCTGATCGTCGGTGGCGGCAGCGCGGCCGATAGGCACAGCGCACTGGAGGTCGGCGAGCTCAGGCCGGACTATATCTTCTTCGGCAAGCTCGATGGCGACATCAAGCCCGAGGCGCATCCGAAAAATCTGGCGCTCGGCGAATGGTGGGCTTCGATGATCGAAATTCCCTGTATCGTCATGGGCGGCACCGATCCGAAGTCGGCGCTGGAGGTGGCGCTCACCGGCGCCGAGTTCGTGGCGCTGCACAAGGCGGTCTTTGCCGATCCCGCCGCCGCCCCGTCCATCGTTGCGGAAGTGAATGCGCTTCTGGACGAAAAAGCGCCACGGTTTGAGGATTGATAGCGATTCATGTCGTCAGCGCCTCGATTCCGCCATCGATCCTTCCTTGCCGTGCTGGCAGCCGGGCTTGCAGCATTCCCGTTGCTGGCCGCGGCGCAATCCGGCAATGACAGTACGTCCCTGCCGGGTGTTTCGCAGCCGGCGGAGAAGGGCGCGCGACCGGAAGACAATGCGCAATCCGATGACGACACAACCGTGCCGGATGCACCGCAGCACAACGATAATGTCATGACCCGGCCCCTGGGCGCCGATGCCGGCACTTTCAAGACTGAAAAGATTCAGCCGGGCGCAGAGCCGAAAGCCGATAGCGACATCAAGCCATCCCAGGGCGTTGGCGTTTTCGAGCGCATGGGGGCAAATTTGCCGGACCTGCCGCCGGAAAAGCCTTTCACCGGCAAGGTGGATGATGCCTATGGTGCCTTCCAACGCGGCTATTACCTGACAGCTTTTCAGAAAGCATTGCCGCGGGCGCAGCTCGGCGATCCGGCCGCACAGACCTTGATCGCGGAGCTGATGGCACAGGGCCTGGGCGTCAAGCGCGATACGAAGGACGCCGCCTTCTGGTACAGCAAGGCGGCCGAGGGCGGTGATCCCACGGCGATGTTCAAATACGCGCTGATCCTGATGGAGGGCCGCGAAGTGCCCCGCGATCAGAAGAAGGCCGATGAATGGATGAAGAAGGCGGCCGATGCGGGTCAGCCTTCGGCGGAATTCAATGTCGCCCAGATGCTGACGGCCGAAAATCCAGGCCCGAAGGGTCTGCAGATGGCGCTTCCCTATTATGAAAAGTCTGCGCAGCAGGGCATTGCCGACGCGCAGTATGCCGTTTCGCAGCTCTATCTGAACCTTCCCGATCTGCCGCCGGAAAAGAAGGCGCGCGCACGCGAGTGGCTGTCGCGTGCCGCCAATGCCGGCTTCGATACTGCACAGCTCGACATGGGCATCTGGCTGATCAACGGCACCGGCGGCGCGCAGGACCTCGAAAACGGCTTTAACTGGATGCGGGTCGCAGCCTATCGCGGCAACGTCGTCGCGCAAAACAAATTGGCGCATCTTTATATCAACGCCATCGGCACGAAGCAGGATCCGGTGGCTGCCGCCACCTGGTATGTCATTTCGCGTCGTGCCGGCCTGAAAGACCCCGAGCTTGAGGATTTCTATCAAGGGATCGAGGACTACCAGCAGAAGGCGGCCATCGACGCAGCCAACAAGTATCGGCGCGCGCGATAATAAAGGTGTCGGATTGAGCCTTGGCGGAGCTGATCTGAAGTCAGTTTGCGTCTGCCACAGCCTCACCACTTGAAATTCCCGCGATTTTATGGTCTTGAGGCCGCCAATCTTTATTTCCGCTGACGCTCCTGCTCCGTCGGTGCCTGCTTTCGGGCCCGGTCAGCGCTTTCTGCATTATCCAAGGAACCCCGATGGCCCGTTCTGCTCTTCTCAATGTCATGGTTCAGGCTGCCCTCAAGGCAGGCAAGTCGCTCAGCCGCGATTTCGGCGAAGTGCAGAACCTGCAGGTGTCGGTGAAGGGACCGGGCGATTTCGTCAGCCAGGCGGACCTGAAGGCGCAGAAGATCATCCGCGACGAGCTGTTGAAGGCCCGCCCGACCTACGGTTTCCTCGGCGAGGAAGGCGAAGAGGTCAAGGGCACGGATGGCGCCCATCGCTGGATCGTCGATCCGCTCGACGGCACCACCAATTTCCTGCACGGCATTCCGCTGTTTGCGGTCTCGATCGCGCTTGAGCGCAACGACGAGATCGTTGCCGGCGTCATCTTCAATCCGGCCACCGACGAACTCTATACGACCGAGCGCGGTGGTGGCGCATTCCTCAATGACCGCCGCCTGCGCGTGGCTTCGCGCCGCGTATTGTCGGACAGCGTCATCGGCTGCGGCGTTCCGCATCTCGGCCGGGGCAATCACGGCAAGTTCCTCGTCGAGCTGCGCCATGTCATGGGCGAGGTCGCCGGTGTCCGCCGTCTCGGTTCCGCATCGCTCGATCTTGCCTATGTGGCCGCGGGTCGCTTCGACGGCTTCTGGGAAACCGGCCTGTCTTCCTGGGATATCGCAGCCGGCATTCTGCTGATCCGCGAAGCCGG